>Ga0255776_10000040_pt1 | contig 134513 bp, 126 predicted proteins | sample 071ome_19_FD_179974 | JGI IMG/M metagenome (GOLD analysis project Ga0255776, IMG submission 179974) | Coastal salt marsh microbial communities from the Groves Creek Marsh, Skidaway Island, Georgia - 071413AT metaG (version 2) | ecosystem: Environmental > Aquatic > Marine > Intertidal zone >...
CAGGCTGGCCACAGTGGTCAGGGTGACAGACAGGGCTATATCTCCGCGGCTCGCAAATACATAGGCATTGGAGGTGATCCCCCCTGGACACGCCGCCAGGAGAATGAGTCCTATGGCAATAACCGGTGCCGGGTTCATCAGGAAGGCCAGGCCAAAAGCGACCAGAGGCAGCAGGATAAGCTGCCCAATGAGCCCGGTGATTACGGCCTTAGGCATGATGATAATGCGCAGAATGTCATCAATGGAAAGGGTAAGCCCCAATCCCATCATGACCAGGAACAGGCCGGCAGGAATAATGGTGGTCTGGAAAAGAACAGCGGGATCCATAGAAAAGTAATCTGATTAGGGGTTTGTTACGAACAGAAAGATATAGGAATAAAGACGATCGATAAAGGGAATAACGATAAAAGAATATAGGGATGCAAGGCAGTAGCCTGCATTCCGACAATTTCCCCAGATAAAGGATAAAAGATTAATGATCCAGACCTTGCGCGGGTAAGGTCCTACACCTGGAAAACCAGTTTGTATCTCTGTATCTCCTTGCTTGTTTCCCATCTATTTTAAACACACTATTACGCTATACTTTCCCTATGCCCGAGAACCCCAATCCCCAAGGTAAAGGCCTTGTCCCGATTCTCCAGACCCTGGATAACCATCGGTTGGACAAGCTGCTTCCACCCAAAAAAATTGATCAGGTTGAAATGGAACTCTTTACCTCCATGTTCGTGCTCAAAAGTGACATACGGTTTAACCCGGTTGCCGGTAAATCCTATTATCTTTACCAAACAGAGGGTCGTTACAAGCTACTGATGGTGGGGCCTGAAGAATGGTGCACACCTTACCGGGGACGGTATATCGGAGAGTGCGAACTGCATGATGACAGAACCTGGTCCATGGCACTGGATCCTGCTATGGAACATGACAAGGTATTTATGGCTGAGATCACCCGGGAACAGGAAATTCTTCAGGAAGCGTTGGAAAATGCCAAATGCGTTGAGGATGTCCTGCCGGTATTTGAGGGGTCCATGGGCTACAACAGCCGTTTACTGGCATATATCCTTGGTAAGAGCTTGGGGATATCGATGGAAATGGCTGGTATTCGTGGTTTAAGTTATGACGAGGCCAGGGGGCTTCTGGTTCATGGGGGAGAATCATGAAAAAATGCCTGTTAATAGTTTTATTCCTGATTTCAGCTGGGTGTAGCGAAGATGCCGCCCTCACACCACTGGACAGTAATGCAACAGTACTTGCCTTTGGCGATAGTCTCACAGCTGGTTATGGAGCCAGTGCCGGGAACAGTTACCCGGCACAGTTGTCCAGTCTCATCAGTCGTCAGGTAATCAATGCCGGTATTTCCGGGGAAGAGAGCAACGAAGGACGCCAGCGCCTTGCTGGGCTTCTGGACAGGCATAATCCGGAACTGTTGATTCTGTGCCACGGCGGCAATGACCTGTTACGGAAAAAGCCGGTAACCCAGTTGGAAAATAACCTGGTGGCCATGGTAACCATGGCCAAGGACAGAGGGATAGAGGTATTGATGCTGGGTGTCCCGGCTCCCGGTATCTTCCTCAGCAGTGAAGCTGTCTATGCGGAGGTGGCTGAAGCTACCGGTGTTGCCTTCATCCCCGATCTCATTTCGGATGTGCTTTCGAGTCCGTCCATGAAGTCGGGTGCTGTGCATCCGAATGCAACCGGGTACAGTGAAATGGCTCTGGTGATTCAACAGGAATTACAAAAACTCGGTGCTGTTTAGCGGATATTGTGCACCTGGGTAAAAACTTCCTGATATAATCTGCGGCGCCAATTTTTGGTGATACGTAACCTGTATACTCCACGGAAACCGCTATGTTTGATGCAATTGAAGCCCGTCCACCTGATCCTATCCTGAGTCTGGCCGGGATGTGTAAAAAGGATACCAACCCGAACAAGATTGACCTTGGCGTCGGCGTCTATAAAGACGAAGCCGGCAACTGCCCGGTGATGAAAGCGGTAAAAACAGCTGAACGTCTGAAGTGTGATGAGGAAGATTCAAAGGCCTATATCGCCCAGGCCGGACCTGAGCTCTATACCAAGTACACCAGTGAACTGATCCTGGGTAATGCACATCCGGCATTACGTGATGGACGGGTCAGCTGTACCCTGGCCCCGGGTGGTTCAGGCTCCCTGCGTCTTGCGGCGGAATTCATCAACAACAACGCCCCGGGCAGCAGGATCTATGTCAGTAACCCGACCTGGGCAAATCATGTACCCTTGTTGACTTCTTCAGGCTTGACGCTGGTGGAATATCCCTATTATGACTATGCAACCCATAGCCTTGATTTTGATGCCATGATGGAAACGCTCAAGGGGGCTGGCAAAGGTGACCTCGTTCTTCTCCACGGATGTTGTCATAACCCCTGTGGTGCCGACCTCAATGCAAGCCAGTGGGAAGCGGTTACGGAACTGGCACTCCAGAATGGATTTACTCCCTTTATCGACCTGGCTTACCAGGGTCTTGGGGATGGCCTCGATGAAGATGCTTATGGTTTACGGCTGATGGCAGAACGACTGCCTGAAGTGGTCATCTGTTCTTCCTATTCCAAAAACTTCGGACTATACCGTGACAGGGTAGGGGCTGTGATTGTGATCACGTCCAACCGTGATGTATGCGCCGCTGTCAGCAGCCAGATAGTTGCCACGGCTCGCCAGATCTATTCAGTACCACCGGCACATGGTGCTTTCGTGGTGGCCAGTATTCTGGACGATGAAAAGCTGACAAGGGAATGGAATGAGGAACTGACCGAAATGCGTGATCGTGTGAATGGTTTGCGCCGAATGCTTGTTGAGAAACTCAGGGAAACTGGTGTAGATAAAGATTTCTCCTTCATCCAGAATGAGAAAGGGCTGTTTTCATTCCTCGGTCTGAGCAAGGAGCAGGTAGAAACCCTGATTCACGAGTACAGTATTTACCTGGTAGGGTCTTCCAGAATCAATGTAGCCGGCATCAACAATGCCAACATTGACTATCTGGCCCGGAGTATTGCCAAGGTATTGTGATTCCTTTCGGGGAAATTGAAAAGGCCCGCTAAATGCGGGCCTTTTTTTGTCTTAATCAGTCTTCATTAATCCGGTTTAACAGGGACTGACTAGAAATCCATATTGACTGTGACACCAAATCTTGCTGGTTCACCGAGTTGTGTGTATCCCTTTGCCGTATATCCATCTCTTGGATCATTGCCGAAATAGAACCCACGGACAAAATAATCGTTATCGGTGAGATTTCTACCCCACAAAGTGACCGACATGTTATTGCCTGAATAGGAAAGGCTGGCATTGAGGAGGGTATAACTGTCTGAACGAATACTATGACTGTCGGAAAAATAAAAACTGTCCCGGCCCTGCAGGTTGATATCCAGACTCATTGCTGATGTCAGGTTGAAACGGCTGCCAAGTGTGAACTGCCAGCCCGGTGCGTGGGCCTGCTCACGACCATCAAGATTGTCGCCAGCAGAATTGAAGAAATTTTCATATTCGGAATCGAGCAAACCAAGGGAACCGTAAACCTGTAAGTGATCAACCGGGATCCACTCGGCATTCAACTCCACGCCACGGTTACTGCCTGCTGCGGCATTACCTATAAAGTCGATAAACTCTGAGCTGCCATCATTGCGTTCTCGAACGGTTGAGCTGCTAATCTGTACATCGTTCCTGTCCATGACAAAAAGTGCTGCCCGCAGCTGAAGTGTTTCATCAAAAAAGCGGCCTTTGATGCCGGCTTCATAATTCCATAGTGTTTCAGCATCAAATTCCCTCAGATCGGCGTCCAGGCTGCCATCAGTATTGAAACCGCCACTTTTATAGCCTCTGGCGGCCGTCAGATAGATATGCGTGCCATTGTCGAGGCTGTAGCTCAGACCGATTTTGCCACCGAACAGATCATCATCCGGTGAGAAATCCAGCAGACTGCTGTCATTGTATTCGGCGCTGAATCGCTCAGATCGTAATCCAATGTCCAGCGTCAGGGCGTCAGTCAGGGCGCTGTTGATTTCAGCATAGATGGCAAAGCGGTCAACGATATAGCGGCTGGTAAACACGGTAGGGAGAAACGTGTAGTTGCGTGCCAGATCTACATCCTGATGAAGGGAATACAGCCCGGCTACCCAATCAGTCCGTCCATTGAACAGGGCTCCTTTCTCAGTGGATACGAATCTGATTTCACCACTGATTGTTTCCCGGTCCCGGAAGTAATGATCCGTTGAGGAGTATTCCCATGGATGAAAACCTGTATAAACCCAGTCTTCATCATAGCCATAGGCAATATCGGACAGTGCAAAGCCCCCCTGCAATTCCAGGGTGAAATTCTCAAATCGGCTGGATGAGAAATTCAGGCTGGCAAGTTTTGAGTCCTGCTTGTCAAAACCTGGGGCGTCGGAAAGGGTATCCCGAACATTATCCAGGGAGAAAACATCATAACCATTGTCCATGTCGATCAATGAGGCTGTGAAATCCAATGTTTCCGTCTCTGTCATTAACCAGCGGAACTTGCCACGTAAAGTCGTTTCCCGACGCTGATTGGTGGGCCGATCAAGAAAGCGGTTATGCCCCAGGCCATCACTTTGCAGTTCCTGGAAGGAGAGACGGTAAAACAGGTCGTCTGTTGCCGGACCTGAAACATATCCGGCAATACCTTGCTCGTCCTTGTTTGCTGCCTGAAGCTGCACACCGTAGGACAGTGTTTCAGTCGGAGCTTTTGTTCTCAGATTGATCAGGCCGGCCAGGGCATTGGAACCATAACGAGTACCTTGTGGACCGAGCAGGATTTCAACCTGTTCCATGTCATACAACATCGCAACCGTGCCTATTCCCGAGAAATCCACACCATCGATCAGCATCCCTACAGAGGGGTTAAGGGGTTCAGAAAACTGGCCACGTTCTCCAATGCCCCGTACCTGGATAAAACGGGCGCGGGATGCGCCGGATGAAAAATTCACATTGGGTGCGTTGAGGAGGACATCTTCAAGGTGCTGGGCATTCCTGGACTGGAGGACATCATCCCCGATGACCGTGACGCTGGCCGCTATGTCGTCAACACTGGCCTGGCGGTAGTCAGCTGTCACGACAATTTCTTCCATCAGAGGCTGTGCAAAGAGTGAGTTTGTAGCCAGGGATATCGTAGAGGCCGCAATGAGTGGAAGGATATTAACTCGAGAAAACATGGAACACTCCGCTTCATCAATGGTGAATCCGGAGTAATACTGGTAAGGCAGTATTAAGACAGTGACAAGAGTCGAAACAACGAATGGTTTCGCTTCCTATTCCTCCGCCAGTATTAACCGGTTCAGGTTCAAAGGGTTTGATCTCAGGCCGAAGCCACCCCCTAGGAAAGTGCGGACTTTAATACAGTGTTTGCCTTATTACAAGTAACCTGGTGACAACAGCTGCCTGTTATCGTCCATGATAGAACGATAACGTGAAATGAAGGTTTTAAAGAGTTTAGTGCGTAGTAATTTTTTTCTGGATGAGATTGATGGCCCTGGCTTCCCGCTGAGTTTCAGTTCCACTCACAACATCATATTTAAGGCCATAATGATCCAGTTTCTGGATATATAACTGGAACAGCTCTTCCCGGCTGTCTGCAGATTCCCTCAGCGGGTCGTGCTCCCAGGGTACATCTGTATCACATAAGAGGTAATGGCGATTGTGACTTTCCAAAAGACTGTCAAAGGAGTTGAGAATCCAGGAGTGGCAAAAACCAAAGCGGACTTCACTCCAGACAATCAGCACGAGCAAATCAGTATCACAGACCAGGATATCGGGGGAAGAGACCAGACTTCTGGATTCGGCATCAACTTGTTGCCTGGCGATTTTCAGGAGATCTTTTTCGTCGTACTGAAAATGGCTGTCGTTATCCATTTTATGGACAAGATAATCTCTGGCAACTTCCGGTACAAGTGGCGCCCCCAGGGATCTGGACAACCTCTCTGCCAGAGTTGTTTTGCCACAGGATTCAGGTCCCGTTAGTACCAGTAATTCAGTAATCTCAAACCCTCCCTGGAGTGGTGACAAGGGAACTATCCAATGTCATGGTCGTATAAATATTGCCTGTGCTTCACAGTCTAGCACCGAATCAGAATCCTGCTCGAAGACAGTCAAGGCCAGCCGTTATTCCTGTTCAGCCTCTTCCTGCAGTATGCCCCAGCTCTCGTTTGCCCGCGCAATGAGGTAAGCATGGATGGCATTGACATCGCCTTCATCGAGAATGTCGGCAAAAGCAGCCATCCCTTTTTCGACCAGAGTCCCTTCCAGCACAATGGTGTTGAATTCATTGTGCGTGTCGATGGACATGAAGCGGAGGTCTTTTTGGCCACCAACAGCATCCTGGCCATGGCAACGGGCACAGGTTTCATTAAATAGCTGGGCACCCATGGATACTTCCTGTTCTGTTGCAGTCAGTGCCGGAGGCTGCGGCGGCATGGAGATGCTCAGTGTCTCCAGGGGAGGGAGTTGATCAGTGCCACCCAGTTTAAAAACCAGCATGCGCGCAGGGCTGATCTGGAAATTATTCCCTGATGCCCGTGCCACAATGGCCCGACCTCCACCCCAGCCAGCATTAACGGCAATATACTGTTCGCCATCCACTTCATAACTGATCGGGCCAGCCAGGGCCACGGTCTGGATAGGCATACTCCATAACTTTTCACCATCAGTAGCGCGATAAATAACAAAATCCCTGTCAATGCTGCCCTGTGCCACCAGGTTGCCAGCTGTCGCCAACGTACCGCCTGAGCCTACATCGGAGTGGGGTACGCGCCAGGCTTCCTGTTGGCGAACCGGATCCCAGGCCGTCAGCCAGGCACTGCGACGTTCATTCATCAGACGGGCCTGTTCAGCGCGGCGCTCCGGGTTGGTCTCAAACCCCCAGGCTGGATTCGAACGAAATTTTTTCGGGGTGAATTCTCGAGCCACTGACAGGGCAATCCAGTCTTCCTGCACGGTGTAATACACCAGGCCCGTGAGGGGACTGTAGGACATGGGTTCCCAGTTATGACCGCCACCGGGACCCGGATTAAAGAGGGCGGTTTCGGTGCCGAAATCCGCATCAGGATTGATGACAGGGCGACCAGTAAGCATATCGATGTGACTTGCCCAGGTGTTTGGTACAAACTCTCGGGCGGAGAGTAATTCACCAGTGGAGCGGTCGAGGATATAGAAAAACCCGTTCTTGGGCGCCTGCATGATGACCTTTCGGGTTTCACCATAAAGCTCAAGTTCGGCCAGCATCATGGGCTGTGTGGCCGTGTAGTCCCATTTTTCACCGGGCACTTCCTGATAATGCCAAACATAGTCGCCTGTATCAGCATCCAGGGCAACGATGGAGGCAAGGAACAGGTTGTCACCACCGCCTGGGCTGCGGAATTCTGCAGCAAGAGGTGAACCATTACCGGTTCCAATGTAGACAAGATTCAGTTCCGGATCATAGACAATGGAATCCCAGACTGTCCCTCCGCCGCCCAAGGTCCACCACTCTCCATTCCAGGTTTCTGCGGCCATACGCATGGCCTCATTTTCAAAGCCTTCTTCAGGATTGCCGGGCACGGTATAGAAGCGCCACTTGAATTCACCGGTATCGGCATCCCAGGCTGACACAAACCCACGAACGCCAAAGTCCGCACCACCATTGCCGACCACGACTGTGCCGTCAAAGACACGGGGAGCACCGGTAATGGTATAAGGCCACTCATGATCTGTAGTCTGTGCTACCCAGACTTCTTCTCCTGTGCCGGCATCAAGCGCGATCAGGCGTCCATCAAGCGTGCCGATGATGACTTTGCCTTCCCACACTGCAAGGCCACGGCTTACTGGTCCGCAGCAGGCGTAACGTCCCCATTCCCTGGGCGTTTCAGGGTCATATTGCCAGAGCAGTTCCCCGGTTTTTGCATCCAGGGCATAAGTCAGGGTCCAGGCGCTGGTAAGATACATGACCCCATCAACCACAATAGGTGTACCTTCCACGCCACGGAAGGTATCCAGGTCAAAATGCCAGGCCAGACCCAGATCACTCACGTTGTTTTCATTGATCTGGTTGAGGGGGCTGAAGCGCTGCTCTTTGTAAGTGCGACCCCATGACAGCCAGTTTTTGCCATCCTCCTCATCCATCAGACGTTCGTGTGTAACATTGCCCTGGGCCAGTGTATTACTGAAAAAGCCGAAGAGCAGCGTGAAGGCTGCCATGCGCATGAACAAGTGATAGGGAATATTCATAAAATCCTGGCTTTTGAGGTGGTGTTTTGTGATCGGGTTTTCAGGCACTTTAATCTCTGTGAAACAGTACTTCAGGGAAAAAAATCAGCACCAGGCGGCCGGCCTTCGCTGCCCCAGCGTTCGGAGGAGTCCCAGTGCTCATCAATTTTGCCGCTGACCGGATCCAGGCGAAAAACGTCAAACCAGGTCATGTTATAGATTTCATCCGGGTTCTCCCTGTCCCTGACCTTTCGGGCCCACATCACCACCACCATGTTGCCTTCGGCAATGATGTCGATGATAGGAAAGTCCGAGGTGTCTTTGACAGCCCTTGGCGGGCGGGCAGCCCCAATGGTGGTAACAAAGAGATCGCGGCCTGATCCTACATTCGGATTATGCTGTATATAGCGCTCGGTCATGTAGTCTTCCACGAATTCCATATGTCCGCCTTCATAGACGATACGCCAGAAGTCCCACACATGCTTCTTGTTGCGCCTGAGTTTCGGGTCATCACTTTCCAGTAGGGCATGCTGATCTACAGCTGGAACGAGCGGAGCTGGTGTCATAAGCTCCTGTGCATGGGTCGCAGGCAAAATCAGGAGAGCAGCCAGGGTCAGGCTAATGGTATTTTTCATTCATGTTCTCCATGTCCGCATCGAGGCCAATGGGGAGTGCCTGTTTTATCAATGCCTGACCATTCATTTGTCCGCGCTAACCCTGTAATAAAGTCACTGTCCCCAGTATCACACTCGATATTTCTCAATATCAGTTAACGGGATTACCTTCTTCATCCAACTCTACGATGGGATAGCCAAGCTCCGCCAGGGATTCACCGACAACTTCCTTGTCGCCGACTACGAGAATCTTCATCTTGTTCAGAGGTAGATGTTCCTGTGCCAGTTGCAGGATTTTCTCTTCGGTCATCCCGGAGATCACAGCCTGTTGCTGGCGCACAAAGTCTGACGGCAGGTCATACGTAATGATCTGGTCGAGCAGTCTTGCTTTTTGCCCCGGGGTTTCATAATCGCGGGCCTCACTCTGGCCGATTGCATCCTTCGTGAACTGGAGTTCATCAGGAGTAATGCCATTTTCACGGTAATCAGTGATTTCATTAATGAACTGCACCACGGAATCGGCAGTGGCATCAGTCCTGACACTGGCCGAAGCCGTGAAAGGCCCTGGCAGTTTGGTCGCAGAAAAATTACTGCGTGCACCGTAGGTATACCCCTTGTCTTCACGCAGATTCAGGTTGATGCGACTGTTAAACGCGCCTCCAAGGGCATAGTTCATCAGGTAACGCTCCCAGTATTCTCCTGCAGCATCATAAGTCACGTCAGTAAGATATCCCACCCGGATTTCTGATTGTGCTGCACCGGGTTTGTCGACCAGGTACAGGGTGGTTTCATCAATGTTGGTAACTGCAGGCTGGGCATTAAGCTCGACTTCCTCGTTGGGGAGGGCATCCAGGAAGGCAAGTTTGTTGATGGCTTCCTGCTGCGTCAGTTCGCCGACTACGGATACCTTCAATGCCTGGCTGACCAGATTTTTTGAGGCAAATGCCTCAATGTCTTCCAGTGTAATGCTTTCAAGGCTCGGAATGCTGCCGGCAGCAGAAACGGAAAAGGCATGATCATCACCGTAAATGAGTTTCGGATAGACGATCCCCGCTATACCGGAAGGCTCTTCCTTGCTGGCCTCGATGGCTTCTATCTGCTGTTGACGCAGGCGATCCAGGTCATTCTGTGAAAAGGCCGAGTTGTACAGCCTTTCTTCGAGTAGCTCAATCGTGGCATCCAGATTACGGAGCAGGGACTGGACTGTAATTGTAAAGCTGTCATTGCCGGAGCTGACCGAAATTCGGCTACCCAGTTTGTCCAGTTCATTCTCAAATTCTTCAGCACTGAAATTTTCCGTACCTTCATTCATCATCTGGGCTGTAAGGCTTGCTACGCCATATTTGTCCGGTGACTCCAGCAGGTGTCCACCATCGAAGTCCAGGCGCATACTTACCAGTGGGACCTCAGCGTTGGCAGTACCGATAACCTGTATCCCATTGTCGAGCTCCTGGCGCCAGAAATCCGGCATGGTAACCAGTGGATTCGGCGGAGGCGTGGGACGTACTGAACGATCAAAGGATTCTGGCGCATCGCGCATTTCCAGGTTGTCTGTTTCACTCTCCATGCGTGGCAAACGCTCAGGAATTTCAAAGTTGTCAGGCTGGGCAACGATATCTTCTCCACCTTCAGGTACAACACTGAGGTAGATGGCTGGTTTGTCCTTGATGTAGGTGCTATGGACCCTCAGCACATCTTCCCTGGTGAGTGATCGTATGGCTTCCAGTTCCTGCTGAATATAATTGGGATCATCCAGAAACGTTTCATTCGAGGCCAGTTGGGTTACCTTGCCGCTTACACTGGCCAGGCTGTTGATCAGTGAGGCTTCCTGGGTAGATTTGTAAATCTGCAACATATCGTCGGTGATATCTTCCTCGCTGAAGTTGGCCAGGATTTCTCGCATTTCCGATTCGAAATCCGCCAGCGGAGTACCCGGGAAGGGCAATACAAGGAAGGTGACCAGTCCGGCCAGTTCCTGGTTGAAGTTGAAACCGGTGGATTCAATGGCCTTCTGGGTGAGGATAAACTCCTTGTAGAAAAAGGACTTTCTGCCCAGGGAGATAATTTCATTCAGGGCTTCGAGTGCCGGACGGTCAGGATGATCCAATGGTATGGTCGGGTAGGCAATAAACAGGGCAGGGAAGCGGATATTTCTATCTACATAGGAAATGAAGCGATCCTGATCCAGCTGGGCCGGCTGTTTACTATCATCTTCCACTGGCGGGCCGGGGGGAATCTCGCCAAAGTATTTTACGACCAGTTCCATGACCTCTTCTTTATCAACATAACCACCGATGGTGAGAGTAGCGTTGTTCGGACCATACCAACGCAGGAAGAATTTTTTCAGGTCATCCAGGGTGGCAGCATCCAGGTCTTCAATGAAACCGATGGGCATCCAGGAGTAGGGATGGCCGGGAGGAAACATGGCAGTGAATATTTTTTCGGACCAAAGACCATAAGGGCGGTTCTCATAATTCTGGCCGCGCTCGTTTTTCACGGTATCGCGCTGAACCTCGAATTTTTCCTGGGTTACTGCATCCAGAAAATAGCCCATGCGGTCAGACTCAAGCCACAACATGGTTTCGAGCTGGTTGCTGGGCACTGTTTCGAAATAGTTGGTGCGATCAAAAGACGTGGTACCGTTCATGGTGCCGCCGGATTCGGTAACGATACCGATATGCTCTTCATCGGCCACATGCTCGGAGCCCTGAAACATCATATGCTCGAAAAAATGGGCAAATCCTGAACGTTTGGCTTCTTCCCGTGCGGAACCTACATGGTAGGTAACATCCACATGGACCAGCGGATCAGACATGTCTTCATGAATAATGACAGTCAGGCCATTGTCCAGTTCATATTTGCTGTAGGGAATAATGATTTCATCACCTTCAGCTTCCACCTGCTCAACCAGCGTGTAACCGGATGGAGGCGCAGCCATGGTGGATTCGGCAACAGTTGTTGCCTCCGGCGCAGAGGGATCACCGCAGGCAACCAGAGTGAATAGAAAAGCAGTGACAAGGATTCTACTGGCTGTATCAGGGATTCTGAAAAGCAATGACATTCTCGATCTCCTTTTGGGTTTTGGTTTTTTATACGGATATTTCGGCTCCGGGGACCGGTGATTAAAGCATATCCCCCTATACTGTCCAAGAATCGAGAGGTCAGAAAGAATAGAGGTATGACAGTGAAAAAGACCCGTAAAACTGGGCTTTCTTCTGTTTATCGAATTCCCGGGTTCTGTAGACATGGGAATAGGAAAATCGAAATTTCTTGTAGGTCCCGGCAATTCCGGCAGCAATGTCCATTACAGCAAGCATCCCGGTGGTCTACAGAATGGCTGTCTCTGACAGTATTACCGTCCAGGAAAATATTATTGGCTATAAGCCTGCCGTCGGTTGCGATGAATCCATGCAATCGAAAAGGAGTATTGGCTGTCTGCCGGGCTCCCGGCGAAAGATTGTCTCCACCTGGGCGAATGGTGGACATGCCAAAGTCATCTGGGAGGTTCCAGCCGATACGGAATTCAAGCCCGTCATTGAGGTAGCTGGCAACATTACCGAGACTGGCCCCCCAATGGGTAATTATTTCCATCTGCAAGTCATTGAGGAAAGGAGTGCGGGTTCTGCCATTGCGGTGCTTGCGCTCGAATATCAGCTGGAAAGCAGGTTCATTCCTAAGCTGGTTATCCCATCCCTGAAAGAGGTCCAGTCCGCGAATCCTATGAACCAGGTTTTGGGCTTCGCGGGCCAGTGCTGCCGCGCCGACCACACCAAAATTGAATTCTGTCGAGTGCAGGGTGTCCTGTGTCCTGGCATGGTAGCCAAGACCCAGGTAAAGATATCCGGCATAGGGCCGGTCATCCGGATCAAGTGACACCCGCTTGTCATCAGATGGTGTAAACATCAGTTGTCCAAGACTGACCACCATATTCTGTCTGACAGGATCACCGGTCGGGTTTGCCGGTGAGGGATGCACAAACTCGAGCATACCATTGAGTTTTTCCACCCAGGGATACTTCTGGCCGCTGGGATCCTGAAAGCTGTCCAGTGGAGGTGATATTGAGGAAAGTCGATATAGTTCAGGTCGGTATTGGCAAAAAGATCATTTTCCAGGAAAAAAATTCAGTGACCATGGTGTTTCATCCTGACCGTTTGCCACGGCAGGAAAAAGAAGCAATAAGATAATTGGTGTTAGGAATCGTCCCGTTGTCATTGCATAAAGATAGCGGTCTACCAGAGCAATTTAAAGGTTCAGGGTGCCCTGTGGGTAATATTCACTGTCGGTCTGCTGTATTATGGGCATCATCGGCTGTCGAACGTCAGCCAGAGAACTCCGGGAAATATTATTTACGTGGCGATTCAACTGGTCAGACTCAGAAATGTGCCGTCGGACGAACTGGAAGAGCTTTATGCACTGATGGAGGAGAATGACATCGAGGTGTATGAAACTCCGGCTGGTAACTGGGGAATCTCCATGCCGGCATTGTGGCTCAGGCATGATGATGATCATGCCAGGGCAAAAGCTTTGCTGGAAGCTTATGAACAGGAGCGTTTCAGGCGTGTGAGAGAAGAATATGAGAGCCTTAGACAGCAGGGCAAATCGAGAACATTTATGGATATCGCCAGGGAAAATCCTGTCCGCTATATTCTCTATATCATCATGATTGGCGCGCTTGTCTATATTTCCCTGGTGCCTTTTCTTTCCCTGATTAACTGATAACCAGGACCATAACATTTATGAGCAGTCCCCTGATTCGACTCCACCCCCTCGACTTTCAATGGCCAACTGCAGACCCGTTCCTGTTCTGTGCCTTTCACCAGGATGATTATCCGTGCGGCAATGAAGCTCTCGGCCCCGATGCATCGCTGGCTGGCCGTTCCATTGGGCAGGACTTCGAAAAGCGCGATGGCTGGCGCATGTATCACGGCGACAAGGTTCCGGGCTTTCCCGGCCATCCCCACCGGGGATTTGAAACAATCACGATTGTGCCGCAGGGGCTTGTCGATCATGCCGATTCCCTCGGGGCAGCCGGTCGATACGGCAATGGGGACGTCCAGTGGCTGACTACCGGCAGAGGAGTTCAGCATAGTGAGATGTTTCCTCTCATAGAACGTGAATCTCCCAATCCTTTGCTGCTTTTCCAGATCTGGCTGAACCTGCCGGCGGCCAGCAAGATGGTTGACCCCCATTTTGCCATGTTCTGGAAGGATCAGGTTCCGGTAGTGTCCGAACTGGATGCCGACGCTAACGATATCAGGGTGGAACTGATTGCAGGGTCATACCACGGGTTGAAAGCACCAGAACCACCACCTGATTCCTGGGCATCACATCCTGAAAGCCATGTTTGTATCTTGCTGGTGGAGCTGTCTCCAGGGGCCTGCTGGACTCTTGAGGCTGCCGTTCCAGGACTGGGTCGTATGCTCTACTTTTATGAGGGAGAGACGATTGAAACGGCGGAGCAGACTATAGCCGTCAAACATGGGCTGGAGCTGGATTCCGGGAAAGACCTGTCAGTGAAGGCCGGAGCCCGCCCTGTAAAATTACTGCTGTTGCAGGGACGCCCTATTGGAGAGCCCGTTGCTCATTATGGTCCGTTTGTCATGAATTCGAGAGAAGAATTGCAGCAGGCATTTCTTGACTACCAGAAGGATCAGTTCGGTGGCTGGCCATGGCCAAGACATGACCAGGTACACGATGAAAGAGGGCGCTTCGCCCGTTACGCGGATGGCCGGGAAGAAGAGCCTGATCGGGGTCAATGCGCGGAAAATGTATGACAATTTTCATTTGGAACGTTATCGAGAATTATTTTTAGGTACAGGTAGGGGCTGATGTCCTGAAGAAATTATGGAAGAAGAACTACAGCAAGCACAAAAAATTTATGACCTGGTCGTGAACTACATGGTCACCTACAGTTTTCAGATACTCGCAGCCATAATCATTATGGTGCTGGGGCTGATTGTCGCCCGCAAAATTTCGAATTTTCTTGAAAACTTCATGGTGAAGAAGGGCCTTGATGTCACGTTAAGCCATTTCACTGCCAGCTTTCTCAAGATTGTTATTCTCACGTTTGCTGCGATCATTGCACTGGGCAAACTCGGGATCAGCGTCACACCTTTTGTTGCTGCTATCGGTGTTCTGTCTCTGGTTGCAGGACTTGCCCTACAGGGCTTACTGTCAAATTATGGAGCCGGGGTCAGTATTATTGTGGCTCGTCCCTTTATTGTCGGTGATACGATTTCTGTCCAGGGTGTTACCGGAGTGGTCAAGGAAGTGAAGTGGCGTACACGGTATTGACCAATGAGGATGAAGTGACAATTAAGATTCCCAACAAGCATATCGTTGGCGAAATCATTTATAACTCAAAAGCAAACAGCATCATCGAAATGTCGGTGGGAATAGCCTATGGCTCAGATACCGACAAGGCCGTGGATGTGATCTCGGCGGCTATCCTGGCAACCTCGGGAGTGATCAGTGAGAAGCCACCCCAGGTTGGTATTGATAATTTCGGTGACAGCAGTATTGATATAGGGCTGAGGTATTGGGTGCCTACAGAAGCAATGTTTGAGACCAAGTATCGGGTAAACCAGGCTATATTCAGGGCGCTGGCTGACCACGGCATTGAGATACCTTTTCCCCAACGTCATGTGCATCTTTTTGGAGAGAACGAACCCTGATGCTGCATGGCCTGCTGCTTGCCGGTGGTAAATCGTCCCGAATGGGACGTGATAAAAATGGACTGGTCTTCAGGGGTAGAACCCTGCTGGATCATGCTGTTGATATGCTCATGGAAGCGGGGGTGGAAAATGTACTCATCAGTGGTGATATACCCGGTTACGAGAGCCTGCCAGACCTGATACCAGAATGTGGTCCTCCAGGTGGCGTCTATTCTGCGGTACAGCATCTTGCCGCTAACAGGGTACTGGATGGCTCGCTGCTCATGGTCATTCCTGTGGATATGCCTTTATTAACTGCCGAGACCTTGTCGGCTCTTGTCGACAACCTTGAAGGAGCTGATAGTGTGCATTACGCCGGTGAAGTATTTCCCTGTGTTTTCAGGTTAACGAACTATTTTAACGAATACCTCATGGATATATTCCGTGAGGAATCCACTCCCGGAGGAATACGGTCCATGAAAAGCCTGCTCAGGGCTTTCAGGGAAAAAGTAGTCTCAATTGATGGGCTGGATACAAATGTGTTCAGGAATGTGAATCATCCGGAAGAGTGGAAGGCGATTCGGGACAGTTAGCCTATCAAGGATGCTGACTACTGCTTTGCGATCATTGCCGGCATAAGAGAGCCTGACATAATCCTGACATAAAAAAGCCGGTCTGAAGACCGGCTTTTTTGTAACTGCCTTATGGCTAGTGAGATACTTCTTCCTCGGACTCTGCCAGGTTTCGTCTTTCTTCATTGTAGGCCAGGTACTGCTTCTGCCACTCAGACATGGAGTCGGTGGTTTCAACCTGGACCGCTGTTACCTTGTATTCAGGACAGTTGGTTGCCCAGTCGCTGAACTCAGTGGTAACCACATTGGCTCCCGAGAGCGGGTTGTGGAATGTGGTATAGACTACGCCTGGCTGCATGCGGGTCGAAACCATTGCATGCATGGTGGTATCTCCCTTGCGGCTGGCAATCTTGATCAGGTCGCCATCCTTGATGTTGCGTTCAGCAGCATCTTCCGGGTGGATTTCCAGGATATCTTCCGGGAACCATTGGTTATTCTCGGTACGACGGGTCTGAGCACCCACATTGTATTGGCTCAGAATACGACCAGTGGTAAGAATCAGCGGGAACTTGCGCGTGACTTTTTCTTCGGTTGGAACAAATTCTGTTATTTCGAATTTACCCTTGCCGCGAACAAAACCACCGACGTGCATGATGGGCGTGCCGTTTGGCGCGGCATCATTGACCGGCCACTGCATGCTGCCTTCCTGGTCGAGGCGCTCGAGACTGACGCCGGAGAAAGCGGGGGTCAGTGCAGCGATTTCATCCATGATTTCGGCGGACGAATTGTAGTGCATGTTGTAACCCATGGCCTTGGCCAGATCACAGGTAATTTCCCACTCATGCTTGCCCTGTTTGGGTGACATGACTGCACGCACGCGGCCCAGACGACGCTCAGCGTTGGTAAAGGTGCCGTTTTTCTCAAGGAAGGACGTCCCTGGCAGGAATACATGGGCAAACTTGGCCGTTTCATTCAGGAACAGGTCCTGAACGACCAGGCATTCCAGGTTTTCGAGGGCTGCTTCCACGTGGTGGGTATTTGGATCTGACTGGGCAATATCCTCACCCTGAACATACATGCCCTTGTACTCACCACGGATGGCTGCATCGAACATGTTCGGGATACGGAAGCCGGGTTCTGGATCCTGTTCCACGCCCCAGGCTTCTTCGAAGGATTTACGCACTGAATCATCACTGACGTGACGATAGCCCGGGAACTCATGTGGAAATGAACCCATGTCACAGGAACCCTGGACATTGTTCTGGCCGCGAAGCGGATTGACACCGGCACCATCCTTGCCGACGTTGCCGGTGAGCATTGCCAGGTTAGCCATGCCCATTACCATGGTCGAACCTTGGGAATGTTCGGTAACGCCCAGACCGTAATAGATGGAAGCGCGGCCTGCTTTGGCATACCTTCGCGCAGCTTCACGCACATTCTCGGCATTGCCGCCCAGCCAGTCAGCTACTGCCTCGGGTGCATTTTTCGGATTCTTGATGAATTCTAGCCATTTACCGAACTCTTCCTGATCACAGCGGTCATTCACGTAATCCCAGTCAGCCAGGTCTTCCTCGACGATGGTGTAGGCCAGGGCATTAATTAGCGCCACATTGCCTCCTGGGGTCAGTGGCAGGTGAATGCTTGACTTGATATGGGGAGATTCAACGAGATCAATTTTGCGGGGATCACAGACAATAATCTCGGCGCCGTCACGTAGGCGTTTTTTCATACGCGAGGCAAATACCGGGTGCGCATCGGTGGGATTGGCACCAATGAGCAGAACCAGGTCTGTATGTTCCACGGAGCGGAAGTCCTGTGTTCCGGCAGAGGTGCCGAAGGTCTGTTTCAACCCATAACCGGTTGGCGAATGACAGACCCGGGCACAGGTATCCGTGTTGTTGTTCCTGAACGCCGCTCGAATCATTTTCTGGACCACCCATACTTCCTCATTGGTACAACGGGAAGAGGTGATGCCGCCGATTGACTTGCGGCCATATTCTTCTTGGATACCCTGGAACTTGTCAGCGGCATACTGGATGGCTTCTTCCCAGCTCACTTCTTTCCATGGATCGGTAGTTTTTTCGCGAATCATGGGGCTGAGAATACGGTCTTTGTGCGTGGCATAGCCGAAGGCGAAACGGCCTTTAACACAGGAGTGGCCATCATTGGCCTTGCCAGACTTGGCGGGGACCATGCGCACGACCTGGTCTCCTTTCATCTCCGCCCGGAAAGTACAGCCAACCCCGCAATAGGCGCAGGTGGTTTCAACACTGTGCTCGGGCGTACCAATATCGAGAACTGATTTCTCAACAAGTGTGGCTGTTGGGCAGGCCTGGACACAGGCACCACAGGAGACACACTCTGAATTCATGAAATCCTCTTCTACACCAGCACTGACATGGGATTTGAAACCGTTGCCGCTGATGGTCAGGGCAAAGGTACCCTGGACTTCTTCGCAGGCACGTACACACCTTGAGCAAACGATGCACTTGCTTGGATCAAACTGGAAGTAGGGATTGCTGGTGTCCTTTTCGGCATCCAGGTGGTTTTCCCCTTCATAGCCGTAACGTACGTCACGTAGGCCAACAGCACCGGCCATGTCCTGTAATTCGCAGTCGCCATTGGCTGCGCAGGTCAGGCAGTCCAGTGGATGGTCAGAGATATAAAGCTCCATGACGCCCTTGCGCAGTTTATTGAGCTTTGATGTTTCCGTGTGGACAACCAGACCTTCCTCAACCGGGGTAGTACAGGATGCGGGAGTACCTCGACGGCCTTCAATTTCCACCAGGCATACCCGGCAGGAGCCGAAAGGTTCCAGTGAATCTGTGGCACATAACTTGGGAATAGTCGTGCCCACCATCTTTGCAGCACGCATGATGCTGGTGCCTTTGGGGACAGTCACTTCCTGCCCGTCGATCGTGAGAGTGACTTCTTCGGTTTCAGTAACAGCCGGTGTGCCGTAATCGATCTCTTTATCTAAGCTCATGTTGGTCACCTGTATAAGGGTAAGTTCAGCCTTCAAAGTCAGCGGCAAAATGTTTAACGGCACTCATCACCGGTATCGGAGTGAGGCCACCCATAGCGCAAAGGGATGCAGATTCCATGGTTTCACAGAGGTCCTTGAGGATGATGTGCTGCTCATTTCGCTCTTCCGGACTGTCTGCATCAACAATCCTGTCAATCACTTCCATGCCACGGACAGAACCGATGCGGCAGGGGGTACATTTGCCACAGGATTCCACGGAGCAGAACTCCATGGAGAAGCGGGCCTGTTTGGCCATGTTGATGCTATCGTCAAAAACGACTACTCCGCCATGACCGAGCATACCGCCGGCCTTGGCAAATTCTTCATAATCCAGGGGCGTATCGAGAAGGGAGTCAGGGAAGTAGGCACCGAGGGGGCCTCCTACCTGAACGGCCCGTACCGGTCGTCCACTGGCTGTGCCTTCACCAAAGTCTTCAATCAGTTGGCGCAGGGTAAGGCCAAAGGCTTTCTCAACCAGGCCACCTTTGCTGATATTGCCACCCAGTTGCAGTGGCATGGTGCCCAGTGAGCGTCCCTGGCCGAATGAGGCGTAATGTTTGCCTCCCTTCTCAAGAATTACGGGCACAGAGGTCAGTGAGATCACGTTATTGACTACGGTGGGTTTGCCGAAAAGACCCTCAATGGCGGGCAGGGGAGGCTTGAAGCGGATCTGTCCGCGCTTGCCTTCCAGGCTTTCCAGCAGTGATGTTTCCTCTCCGCAAATGTAGGCACCGGCTCCCATGAAGACTTCAAGCGTGAAGTTTTTTCCCGATCCCTGGATGTTTTCACCCAGAAAGCCAGCCGCCTGGGCATTGGCGATTGCTTCGTTAAGGATTTTCTGAGTCAGCGGATATTCCGAACGCAGGTAGACATAACCCTTATCGGCGCCTACAGCAAGGCCGGCTATTGTCATGCCTTCAACCAGTGATAATGGATCGCCTTCCATGATCATGCGATCTGAGAATGTGCCGCTGTCACCTTCGTCAGCGTTACAGACTATGTATTTCTGGTCGGCGGTACAATCAGCCACGGTGCGCCATTTGATGCCCGTGGGGAAAGCCGCTCCACCGCGACCACGCAAACCGGAATCTGTGACTTCCTGAATGATTCCGTCGCTATCAAGTGAAAGGGCGTTTTTCAGACCAACAAAACCGCCAAGACTTTCGTAATCTGCTACATTGGTGGCCTCGATAATACCGCAGCGGGCAAAAGTCAGTCGTTCCTGGTTTTTGAACCAGTCAAGTTCCTCGACATTGCCGAGACACTTGGGATGGTCGCCACCATTCAGAAAATCTGCATCAAACAGCTCGGCAATATCATCCGTGGTAACCGGGCCATAACCAATGCGACCGGTAGGGGTTTCCACTTCAACGAGGGGCTCCAGCCAGCATGCTCCGCGCGAGCCATTGCGGACAATGTCCACTTCCTGGTTTCGATACTGGGCTTCTGTGCGGATGGCTTCAAGGACCAGCTCGGCGCCGAGGGAATGAGCGGTGGTTTCTCGGGGAATAAAGATCTTGATACCCATTTACACGGCCTCCTTTGCTAGGTTCTCAGCCAGGGCCTTGAATCCTTCAATACTGACGCGGCCATATGTCTGGTTGTCCACCATGATGTTGGGGGAGCAGGCGCAGTTACCAAGACAATAGACGGGTTCCAGCGTGAAAGCACCATTGGCCGAAGTCTCATGAAAATCCACGCCTAGGAAAGCCTTGATTTCTTCGGTTAATTTGTCTGAGCCCATTGCCTGGCATGCTTCTGCCTGGCATATCTTCACAGTATAAGCGCCTGGTTTGCTGCGTTTGAAATCATGATAAAAGCTGGTAATACCGTGTACTTCTGCCCGGGAGAGGTTGAAAAGCTTGCCGAGCATGGGCATGGCACTGTCATCGACATAGCCGAAAATTTCCTGAATTCTGTGGAGGGCGATCATGACACCGCCGGTACGACCGACAAAAGCCTGTGCGGCTTCCCGGGCTTTTTCCAGGTTCCAGTCCTGGTACTTGATTGGTCCTGCTAACTGCTGCATGGGTAAAGAGTCCTGCTGTTCAGTGCAATCTTGCAATGCTGGTTGGCGACAACCGGAATTTTCCTGGATGTCCTTTCTTGAAATTTTTCAGGCCCTTAAGGCCTTTTCAGAGCGCGCGCGATTCTATCACGGAGACCTGTAACCAGCAATTTTCGGAGAGCGAAAAAAAGCGCTTGCTCCTGCTTGTGAGTAGCTATTTTACTGGCAAAGCCCGAACTAAAAAACCATGGGTGTCTTGGGGGTATAAACAGGGTGTAGGCAGGGTAGATGAGAGGAGGGTGTTCAACCTCGGAAAATTAGGTCCCGACCATCCCACTGGCGGCAAATGCGGTACATATCGCCAAAGGCAGAACGGACACCTTCGGTAACCTCGATAATCTCGAGCATACCGTCAAGATAGGCAGACGTATCCACATAGACCACGCGATTGCCACCCTCGAGGGTGATTTCTAGTATGACTTCATCGCCGCTGGCAAGGTGGCTTTGCACATCCCGTTCAAAATCAAGGGAGGCTACAGCCCAGTGATGGAAACCATATCCGCGCTTGAGGAAGGTTTCCCGGTACACGGAAGGTTTTTCATCATGTTGCTGTATCAGTTCAAAGTTCATATGTCCGGAAAAGGTCATGGCAATGGAGACATCAGCCTCGCTGGGCTTACCCCGATAAAGCATGCCCGATGGGTTGAAATGCTCTGACAGGAACCAGGGGCCAATACCCAGGCGTTCAGTATAGTCCCTCATGGCAGCCTGCAGGTCGGGGACAATCCAGGAGATCTGCATTATGCCTTCAAACAGTGGCTCATCCACTTCAGCTGCATGGATCAATGGGGAGGGCAGTACCAGGGATGCCCCTGCCGCGAGAGCTGGCCTGAACAGGACGCGTCGTCGGCAGGTTGTTTTTACTGTCATGCTTTTTTCCGTTTGGCGGTTTTCAGGGCGTTTGCTTCAGTATCCAGGCGGACAGCAGGCGAGCTTCTTCCTCGTTAACACGCTGGTTTGGCACCATGGGGATATTGCCCCAATTACCACCACCACCGTGGATAATCTTGCTGGCCAGCACCTTGGTCATTATTTCCTTGCGCTGGCCATGCCTGGCGGCAATCGCCTGCCATGAGGGACCAATAGAGGCGGTAGCCATCTGGTGGCAGGCGTAGCACATCTTTTCATTACTCAGTATCTGAGGATCTTCCTGGGCAAGGGTATTGGAAGAAATAAATATAATTAATACAACAAGATATGGTGATAATATAGAATTTACTTTAATCATGTTTTTGTCTCCAGTCCGCTTAATTTGAGGTCGGACCGACTGCATCGGCAGGGTTAAATGACTCCGGATAGGCGTTATCGCCGGGATCCACAATGAGTGCCATGCGCGGCGCATTCACATTTTCCACGATGTTGGCATAGGAGGTGACCAGCACACCCGTGGTAGGATCAATGTCAATCATTCGCAGGAAACTGCGCTCTCTTGGTAAAGGGATCACGCCATATTCCCGGGTAGCCGGATCAAAGCGATAAATCACGTCTGCGTTGGATGTGGCGACCCAGACCACCTCGCGGACTGGATCCCAGGTGACGGCATAGGGGGCCGCCCCGGTGTCGGGAAGATCGTGGATAGCAACCATTTCCCGTGACTTGATATCAAATTCAGCGATTTGGCCGGTGCCATAGAGTGCCAGATACATGATGTCGTTATCACTGATGGTAATGCGGCGAGGCCCTGTATTGGCATCAGGCAGGACAAACGGACCGATGAACTCTTCGGTTTCCACATTGAATCCTCCAAAGACACCATTGCCCAGCTGGCTGTACCAGACCTCCCTGCGGTCGCTGGTCATGACGAGTCCGTAAACTGATGCTGTGCCATACAGGGCGCTGTCATTGGCGCGACTTTCTGCAACCGGCGTGTTCCAGATCTGAGTATCCCCGCTGACCGGGTCAAAATAACCTACCGCCCGGTTACCGATATCGGAAAACCAGACGCGGCCCTGTTCGTCGGTGAGCAGTTCATGCTCATGGCTGAAGCTCAGGTCATGAATGCCGACACCGCCACCCTGTGAGGTTTTCAGCTCCCAGGTATCCCAGTCACCGGAAGCCGGATCCAGTCTGGCAACGGTATTGTTAAACAGGGGCGTGACCCACAATTCACCATTGTTTCCCCGGTGAAGGGAATGGGGACCAATGGTGTAGTCGGTGGGTACCTCAAAGTCACGCTGACGCCCTGTGCGGACATTGATGCCGACGATGCGGTTGGCACCTACGTCTGCTACCAGAAGCATGGCAGGATCGCCGAGCATCACGGCTTCACGGATCGCATTTGGTTCAGGAACCTCATATTCCCAGATCGTCGTGTTGCCGCTGGTGATCAGTGGGGCACCCCAGTCATACCCTTCTATGAAATCCATTCTGTCATCGAAATACCGGGAGAGAACATCGACCACTTCCTCACCATTTTCCACGGAATACACGGCATCAGTGTCGATGGCTTCGCCTTCCTGCCGGGCACCACGACTGAATTCCCAGGCGGACAGGAAATTCATGTACTTGACGATGGAGTCCCAGCTCTGCTGTCTGGCCCGGAGGGGGTCCGCGGCATGAATATCATTGATGGCCCCTGCATAGTCCCTGACTTCAGAAGCGGGAACCTGGTGACAATCAATGCAGTTCATGACGAAATCTGATTTTTCCTTCGGGTCATTGATACGTTGCAACCATGCAGAGGCAGGAGCAACCTCGATCTGGTTGTCCACGGCTTTCATGATAAAGGTGACAGAGGCTGCACGACGGTGACTGTCCAAAAAGCGGTCAACCTGGGCGAAGCCCAGAGACCTTGCAGCGATGTTGGCATCGTCATCAATGCGTTCCGCAAAGTCATCGCGAAACCTGAATTGTCCGGCTTCATCTGTGAAGGTGGTGACAACACTGGCTCCCCGTGCTCCCCCATCTCTTGTATAGATTACCTGGACATTGGGCAGGGCATTGCCATTGTTATCAAGGACTACACCCTGCAGGGAACCGGCAAGGATGGGAGCTGTGTGCAGTACGGCGTACAGACCGGTCGCCAGCAACGCAGTCTTTATGGAGTGGGTGAGATTTTTCATGGCTTGATTCCGTGTGTAAATCCTTGATGATTCTGTTTGATCAGGTGGTCGATCTATTCAGTGATGGCGTTAAGAAAGTCCAGAACCAATGATAATTCCTGGTCAGAGTAGGCTTGTATGAAGTCCCGATGTTGCCAGTTGCTCATATCCTCTATCTCGAGATCAATGCCGGGTTGAATAGTTCTCAGTACGGGTGGTACGGATGTCAGGTCGTATAGAAGGGTTCCCGCCACTCCCTGGGACAGTATCAGGGCCGGCATGGACTCATCGCTAATGACAACTGTGTGGACCTCAGCCGTTGCCAGATTTTTCAGGGCCCGCACAGAACCCGGTATATCCTGAATCGGGGCGGCGACGGGGATGCCGATACCTTCCATTTCATGGCAGGTTGAGCAGCGCTTGATTCCTTTATCATAGGCGTCAAAGAAAAGTTCGCGACCGGCCTGCGAATTGCCAGCCAGGGGTATTCTGCGCGGATTTACCTGGGCGATGCCAAGTGAGGCGAGGGGGTCGTTGACGCTGAACTCGGGGTTATAGATGCCATTCAGGCTTGCCACATAGGTCATGACTGCCGTCAGGTCTTCTCCAGACAGGGCATTGGCAAAGCCTGCCATGGGCGTGTCTGGTACACCGTTAGCGGTAATTTCAGCGATATAAAGTGGGTCGAAATCACGTGCGGCCAGTCTGGGTGCGCCAGCTGCCTCACCACCAACTCCATGACAGTAACTCGTGGCACAGGTCATACGATAGACTTCCTCACCCCGGTCCAGAAGGGGGTTGTCAAGATTGGCGGCAAAGGTATGTTGAGTCGCCATGGGAATGGCAAGTATCAGGTAAACAATGCAGAGCATCAGGGTCTTCATGATATTCGACATCAGTTTTCCTCCGGCAGTGAGAAGACCATCATGACAGAGCCCTTACGGAAATTTTCTCCGGCAAAAAGGGCTTCAAGCATGCCGCCGGTAATACTGTCCTGCCAGCCGACCGGCGTAGCAATATACTGGGTACTGCCAACTGAATAGGAAACTGCAGAACCGCGATGACCGGCTCCGGTCTGGTAACTCCACAGCAGGTCGCCATTGGTGGCATCGAAGGCGAGAAACCAGCCTTCTGGATCGCCGGTGAAAACCAGATCGCCGGCAGTGGTGAGGATGGAGGCCATCAGGGCGTACTGGGAAGGGATGGACCAGACTCTTTCTCCAGTGACAGGGTCCCAGGCATCCAGGTGAGCATAGCTTTCCCGGCCTTCAGGCAGCTGGTTCACAAAACCGCCGCTTGAATAAAAAATGCCTTCCTGTGCTTCCTGGTCTGTGGCCATGATATCGCCACAAAATTCCAGGGTGGGGGAGTAAAGCAGTCCGGTTCGTGGCGAGTAGGCCATCTGGTTGAAGCTCTTGGCACCTATGGCCGTGGGACAGACAAGGACGGATTCCCCTATCACAGGTTCCCTGCGCCCCAGCAGTTCGCCGTTCTCTCCGATGCCAGAAATCCAGGTCCGAACTTCCGGGACTGAAAACACGCCCAGATATTCCCCATTGGTTCTGTCCAGGACAAAGACGAGTCCGCTTTTATTCATGTGTGCGAGAATCTTGCGTTGACGCCCACCGATTTCCCGGTCCATGAGGATGACTTCATAGGCAGAATCGAAATCCCAGACATCTCTCGGGACTTCCTGGAAATGCCAGGCAAGTTCACCGGTGTCAGCATGCAAGGCAATGACACTGGCTGTATACAGGTTGATGCCTTCGTCGTCCTCTCGACCTTCGGGAGTCCGGTCGCCGGAATAAAAGTCTCCGGCAGCATTCCCGGTTCCCCAGTACACCAGGTCAAGCTCAGGATCGTAAGACCCTGTCATCCAGGGGGCTCCTCCACCGTATTTCCAGCTATCACCTTTCCAGCTGTCATGACCGGGTTCTCCCGGACCGGGGATGGTATAGAAGCGCCATCGAAAACGACCCGTGTCAGCATCGAATGCCGTCAGGTAACCCCGAAAAGCCCCATCACCGCCATTCTGGCCAATGATGACCATGTCTTTCACAATCAGTGGCGCGGAAAGAATATTGCAACCGCACTGGCGGGAGTCATCCACATAGACTTTCCATTCTTCCAGTCCGGTATCCTTGTTAACCGCCACCAGCGCATGATCCACCGTTCCCATAATGACCTTGTCACCATGAACCGCAACACCGCGATTCTGGATAAAGGCACCGGAGGAACCAGGTTTCACAAAATCGGGGCGAGTCTTGTATTCGTAGTGCCACAACATTTCACCGGTAGCCGCATCAAGGGCGTAAATCCAGTTGCTGGGGGTGGACAGATACATGACGCCATCAATGACGATCGGGGTGGACGTCAGGCCATCTCCATAGTCATCCGTCTGGAAAATCCAGGCTGGCCTGAGCTGGTTGACATTGTCCCGGTTGACCTGGTCCAGGCCGCTGTAACGCCAGGCGGCCGAGGATCCACCATAGCCTGGCCAGTCCTTGCCGGTTGCTCCCTGGAGTGATTCTGGTTGGGCTGCTGTCCCTGCACCAGCAAAAACAAGTAATAAGAGAAGTGCAGGTGTGAGGCAGTACCGATTTGGTCGGAAACCGGTTTGCAGATTGAGCATCATAGGTAAATCCCCTGAAGTAGGCCGGGAATGCTTATTGTTCTATTAAAAGCCTGTTACGAGAATAAGGTTGCGGGGAAAATAATGTCAAGATAATACGGTCAGCCCTGGAGCGCGAGTTCCCTTGATCATGGATAATAAATAAAAAGGAAAAAAAGCCGGTATTGCACCGGCTTTTTGCATGTTACCCGATTTTAGTTCATCGGTGCGATGGTCGCAGGATCCCAGTGCTCATCGGCTTTACCGTCAACGAAACGCCAGGTATCAAACCAGGTGGTGCTGTACATTTCACCAGGTTTGTTGGGGTTTTCATAACGTCGTGGCCAGAGCACTGTCACGTAATCATCTTCAGCGATTACAGCGACAATTTCCTGGGTGAATTCATCGCAGTTTTGATCCGGTACACGCTTGGCTACCTGGGTAAAGTAGTAGATAACCCCGTCCAGACCGGAAGCAGCATTCGGATTGTGCTGGATATACTTGTCAGTCAGCCATTCCCCGGCACGGTCCCACTGGTTGCATTGCAGGAGTTCTTTCATGATATGAAAAGTGGCCTGCTTGTTGCGATGAATGACCGGGTCTTGATCAGTAAACAGTGCTTCAGGGTTTTCAACCCCGACCACCGGCTCCTGGGCCAGTAGCGGAAAGCTCAGCAGTAACATTAAAGGTGCAAAAAATCTTGTCAGGGTTTTCATTTAATAAGTCCTCTTTTAGTTGTTAACCCGTTCAGGTATCCCCAGCGGCAATTTCAGGCCTCGGCCGGAATGCCAGCTTGCGGCTATTGTATACCGACTACCGCAAAATTATCGAACTCGAATCCAATGCTCGTGTGATGGTTTCTGCCCCGGGGCTTGGGGGTCACACTGGCAGGTCTCCATGGTAAAGGTTGAAGCCGGTTTCCTTAAGAAAGCCGATCAGCGTGATGTTGAATTCCTGGGCCAATTCTACAGCCAGGGAGGAGGGTGCACCCACGGCTACCAGCATTGGGCAACCGGCAGCCAGCGCTTTCTGCATCAGTTCAAAACTGGCCCTGCCGCTAACGATGATACCCATCCCTGCTCCAGGCAGGAGCTTTGCCCTGAGCATGCTGCCAATGAGTTTGTCCATGGCATTATGCCTGCCAACATCTTCAGTGACCTTTAGTATGTCGCCATGATCATTGAAGGTAGCCGTTGCATGGCAGCCTCCCGTTTTTGCAAAAAGATCCTGGCTTTCACGCAATTTGCTACCAAGTTTCAGCAGGTTTTCCCGGGGAATACGGAAGCTGTTATCCAGGATGGCGTCGTAGCCACTGGTACTCAGCGCCTCCAGGGAGGCCTTGCCGCAAACGCCGCAGCTGGAGGTTGTATAGAAATGCCTGTCGAGTCTGCTCAGGTCAAAGCGTAAATCTTCTTTCAGTTCGATACGGATGACATTATCCGAGCTGTCATCAATAGACGCTATCTGGGCGGTATCCCTGATAATACTTTCGGAGTAGAGAAAGCCGCAGGCAAGATTCAGATCATCTCCCGGGGTACGCATGGTGATGGAAATGCTTTTGTGTAATCTGCCCCTGTGGCTGTCTGTATATCCCAGCCTGATCTCCAGAGGTTCTTCCATGGCTACGGGATCATCAATGAAGGTGCTGTGTCCATCACGAACGCGTTCAACAGTAGCTGTCTGAATTGATCTTTCCAGTTCTTGTTGTGACATATATCGTGTTTATCTCTGGTGGGGGCGAATGATTCGTTTTTCGTCATCATCGATGACAATATCTGCAGACCTTAAGGGGAAATCCTGTCGTTCATAGTCATGGAAATAATGTTCCAGGGTGTTTTTTACGGCGGGAAAGGCAATTTCATGCCAGGGAATTTCATCTCTGCCCAGCAAGGCCACTTCTTCGCTTTCAATCCCGGCCGCAAAATCAAGATCTAGCAGTTCGGCCCTGAAAAAAAAGTGTACCTGGTTTATAAAGGGCAGGTTGTAATACGTGTAGAGTCCGTGAATCCTGATTCTGGCGCAGGCCTCTTCAAGGGTTTCCCGACAGGCACCTTCATGAGTACTTTCATTATTTTCCATGAATCCTCCCGGAAGCGTCCAGAGTCCGTTTCTTGGTTCTATTGCCCGGCGGCACATCAGTACCTTGTCCTCATAGCAGGGTAGGGAACAGACAATTATTCGGGGGTTCTCGTAATGTATATAGCCGCAGGAGGTGCATACGAAGCGTTCCCGGTCATCGTGCTCAGGAATGTGTACTTCGATACTGTTGCCACAGAGGGAACAAAATTTCATTCTTTATTATTCAGTGTGTTTCCTGGTTGAAGAGGTTACCCTGGATTCCGACTTCCTCACTAGTGCTTTTCTGAGCCCACATCCTGACTGTTTTAATGGCATTATCCTGGACATTGAGAATTTCTATGCAATGCTCGGGGAGTCTGACGCAGACATTTTTCTCAGGGATAATTTCCAGCAGTTCCGTAATGAGTCCATTGAGGGTTTTGGGGCCGTCGGTAGGTAAATTCCAGATCAGGGCCTTATTGATTTCCCGAACTGTTGCAGTTCCGTCGATCAGGTAAGTGCCATCTTCCTGTGGATGAATATCTTCCGTTTCCTCCGAGAGGTTTGTAGTGAAGTTACCAACAATTTCCTCAAGGATATCCTCAACAGTAACAATTCCCTGCACGTCGCCATACTCATCCACCACCATTGCCATTCGGCGCTTATTGTTCTGGAATTTGAATAGTTGCGTATGCAGTGGTGTTGTTTCTGGGACGAAATAGGCTTCGTCGGTAAGCTGCATTATTTCTGCCTTGTTGATTTCCTCGACACTGATCAGGCGTGAGATGTTTCTCATGTGCAGAAAACCGATTACTTCATTAAGGTCTCTCTTGAATACAGGGAGCAGGGTATGGGAACTCTTGCTGATGGTGTCGATAATTACCTCTATATCATCTTCAAGATCGATTCCAATGACCTCGTTACGGGGCACCATGATGTCTTCTACCGTGGCCTTTTCCAGATCCAGAATATTCATGAGCATGCCATGTCTTTTGGCAGGAATCAGTGCGCCACTTTCATCAAGAACGGTCCTGAGCTCATCCTGGGTCAACATGTGACTGCTGCTGTCATCAGCATCGAAGCCGAACAGTTTGACCAGTGAGTTGGAAACCGTATTGACCATCCATACCAGGGGGTAAATGAGCTTTAGCAGGAAGCCCAGGAGGATGCTGGAAGGGTAAGCAATTTTTTCAGGATGCAGGGCAGCGATTGTTTTCGGCGTTACCTCTGCGAACACCAGGATTACCAGGGTAAGAATGCACGACATCAGGAAAATGCCACCTTCACCCCAGACCTTGATGGCAATGATTGTGGCTATGGAGGTGGCAAGAATATTGACAAAGTTATTACCGATCAGAATGATGCCGATCAGACGATCCGGTTTATCCAGGAGCTTGCCGGCTCTTGCGGCGCCGTGATGGCCTTCCTTGATGAGATGCCGGAGTCGATATCGGTTCAGGGCCATCATGGCCGTTTCGGAACTGGAAAAATAGGCAGACATCAGGATGAGAAAAACCAGGATGCCAAAGAGTAAGGTAAGTGAGGCGTCTTCCACTGCTATACGCTATCCAGGATAAATTCCAGCACAATCTTGCTGCCAAAATAAGCCAGTATCAGGAAGGCGAATCCCGTTAGAATCCAGCGGTTCGCAGTTTTTCCCCGCCACCCCAGTTGATGGCGTCCCCAGAGCAGGATTGAAAATACTACCCAGGAGACAGTAGAGAGAACGGCTTTATGGCTCAGGTGCTGGCCAAAGAAATCGTCCATGAAAAGCCAGCCTGTGAGCAGGACGCCGGTAAGCAGGAGGAGGCCAAACCAGAGCATTTCAAAGAGCAGGGCTTCCATGGTTTCCAGCGGAGGAAGATGGCTTACCAGGGAAAAAGAGCGTTTTTCCTTGAGGAGTTTGTTGAGGAAGGAAATCAGCAAGGTCTGGAAAGCGGCGATGGTAATGATGCTTACTGCCAGTATCCCGAGCAGGATATGCACGCCAACTCCCAAAGAGTATGTACCCTGTGGGGCATAGGAGCTGGGCACAAAAACAGAGCCAAGCAGGCAGAGAATTGCCAGTGGGAACAGGTACAGGAAAAGGTTGTCCAGTGGCTTTTTCCGGCTGCTCAATAACACCGCAACGACGATAATCCAACTCACCACGGAAGCTGTTTTTAAAACACCAAAATCAAGTCCCTCGGGTTGACTCGTGATCATTACGATAACGACAAAATGTGCAAGTACGGCAATGTAACCAGAGATGAATACCTGCTGGCGGTCATTGTTGTCACTGATCAGGTTCTGGCGCTGGTAAAACGAACCCAGGGCATAACTGATGGCGGCGACGATACTCAAAGCAGTGCTGATCATGCGAAAAGTCTCTCACAACTCCCTGATCCGTTGTAGTCCTTTTTCGCTAACAGGGGTAAGCAGTGGTAATTACCTCTGTGTTCCGGCCGCATGATTTTGTAGAATACGGTTTTTTTCGTTATCGCAATAAAACAATCCGCGGAAAGCCCATGTTTGAAAACCTAACTGATCGCCTGTCGAATACACTTCGCTCAATTACGGGCAAGGCAAAACTGACCGAAGACAATATCCAGGAAAGTCTGCGTGAAGTGCGCAGGGCATTGCTGGAGGCGGATGTCGCCTTGCCTGTTGTGCAGGAATTTATCGACAGGGTGAAGTTTCGTGCTGTTGGTCAGGAAGTCAGCAAAAGCCTGACTCCAGGGCAGGCCTTCATCAAGATCGTACAGGCCGAATTGCAGTCATTAATGGGGGAGGCCAATGAGGCTCTCGACCTGAAGGCTGTGCCGCCGGCTGTCATGTTAATGGCAGGTCTGCAGGGTGCTGGTAAAACAACATCTGTGGCCAAGCTCGCCCTGTGGCTTAAAAACACCCAGAAAAAGTCCGTCATGGTTGTCAGTGCCGATGTTTACAGGCCGGCAGCGATCAAACAGCTGGAAACACTGGCGGAAGAGGTTGGTGTCACGTTCTTTCCCAGTGATCCCTCCCAGAAACCTGAACAGATTGCCCGGGATGCCATTGCCGAAGCGAAAAAACAGTTTGTTGATGTGCTCTTTATAGACACCGCCGGTCGTCTGGCTATCGATGAAGAGATGATGGCAGAAATCAAGGTGCTCCATGAGGTCGCCAATCCGGTGGAAACACTTTTCGTGGTGGATTCCATGACCGGACAGGATGCAGCGAATACGGCCAAGGCCTTTGGCGATGCCTTGCCCCTGACAGGTGTGATTCTCACGAAGACGGATGGTGATGCCCGCGGTGGTGCTGCACTATCTGTTCGCCACATAACCGGTAAGCCCATCAAGTTCCTCGGGGTTGGGGAAAAAGTGGATGGCCTGGAAGCTTTTTATCCCGATCGCGTTGCATCGCGGATACTGGGCATGGGCGATGTGCTTTCCCTTATTGAGGATGTCGAGAAAAAAGTCGACAAGGAGAAAGCGGAAAGACTGGCTCGCAAGATCAAGCGCGGGCAGCGCTTCAGTCTAGAGGACTTCAAGGAACAACTGGAGCAGATGCGCAATCTGGGCGGCATGGCCAATATGCTGGATAAAATGCCGGGACTCAGTGGTGCACAAAAGGCTGCGGCCGGTATGGTGGATGACAAAACATTCACCCGTATGGAAGCCATTATCAATTCCATGACCCAGAAAGAAAGACAGCGGCCGGAGCTGCTTAATGGTTCCCGCAAACGGCGAATTACCCAGGGATCAGGAACCAACATACAGGACCTTAACCGTCTGCTGAAGCAGCACAAGCAGATGCAGAAAGTCATGAAGAAAATGAAAGGCGGCGGTATGGCCAACATGATGAGAGGCCTTGGTGGTATGGGCGGCGGAGGCGGTGGTATGCCACCGGGCGGATTCCCGCGCATGTAGGCAGTTTATCTTACTGATTTAGCCTGATCTGGACGACAAGCAGGGGGTCCTGCAATAACCCCCCGAAATGGTTAACTTTTATGGGAATTCCTGTTCCAAACGGCAGACTTTTCCCGTAGAATACGCCCCTTTTTTGCGGGGGCTGCCGCCTTTAGTTCAGCGGACCTTCCCATCGCTAGTGAAAGAAACCGGTTTTACAAAATATTTATTATTGGAATCAACAAGTTATGGTAACCATTAGACTTGCAAGAAGCGGCGCGAAAAAACGCCCGTTTTATCATTTGACAGTAGCTGACAAGCGATTTTCCCGTGACGGTCGTTTCATCGAGCGTGTTGGATTCTTTAATCCAGGTGCTCGTGGGCAGGAAGAAAAACTGCGCGTGGACATGGATCGGGTCAAATACTGGCAGAGTAAAGGCGCTATTGCCAGTGAGCGCGTTGTCAGGCTGCTCAAGGATGCTGAAGCTGCTGCTTCAACCGCTGCTTAACGGCAATGCTGACATTCAGGGACGGGCGGCATGATGGCCAAGTCTGCCTATCCAGAGGAGCGATATACAGCACTTGGTAAAATTGGTGCTGCAGTAGGCATAAAAGGGTGGGTGAGACTTATCTCCTATACCGAGCCTGCGGACAATATCCTTGGCTACCGGCATTTTACCCTGGCGTTTCCCCAAAACATGGGGCGACGTCAGCCTGAATCAGCACCAACACTGATTGAAATCGATGAAAGTCGTTTGCAAGGCAAGCATTTCATTGGACATGTCAAGGGGTGCGATGACAGGGAATTGGCCCGGCAATTCACCGGGTGTGAGTTGCTCATTGAAAAGGCGGCTCTGCCTGACCTTGATGAAGGTTATTACTGGTACCAGCTCGAGGGACTGACCGTTATAAATGATCAGGGTGATAACCTCGGCACTGTTGATCACCTGATGGAAACCGGGGCTAATGATGTACTGGTAGTCAGGGCAACTGAAGAAAGTATAGATGAAGAAGAAAGACTGATTCCCTATTTGCGGGATCAGGTGATAAAAGAAGTTGACCTGGAAAGCAGCGTTATCCGGGTTGACTGGGAAAAGGATTATTGACCGGTCCCGGGATCGGCTGATCCAGGAGACTGAGGCCGACAATCCATGCGAGCAGGCGTAGTCACCCTTTTTCCCGATATGTTCTCCGCCATTACAGAATACGGTGTCAGCAGCCGGGCGTTAAGGGAAGGGCTGGTAGAGATCAGCTACTGGAACCCGAGAGAATATACCCAGGACCGTCATCGTACCGTTGATGACAGACCCTATGGGGGCGGTCCCGGCATGCTGATGAAAACCGGTCCCGTGGTCCAGGCCATCGCGGCTGCGAAAAAGGCGCTACCGGCGGCAAAGGTTTATTACCTTAGCCCACAGGGAAAACCGCTGGACCAGGAGGATGTTATTCACCTGGCCAAACAGGAAGAGATAATCTTTCTGTGCGGGCGTTATGAAGGTATTGATGAGCGTGTAATCGAATCCCAGGTGGATCAGGAAATATCCCTGGGAGATTTTGTGCTTAGTGGCGGAGAATTGGCTGCCATGACCTGCCTGGATGCCCTGATCCGGTTGCAACCGGGGGCGCTGGGTCATGCGGATTCCGCGGACCAGGATTCGTTTATGAATGGACTGCTGGACTGTCCTCATTTTACGAGACCTGAAGAATTTTCAGGACTGGTTGTACCGCCGGTATTGCTGAGCGGGGATCATGAGGCCATAAGACTGTGGCGACTGAAACAAAGTCTGGGAAGGACGTGGGAACGTCGTCCTGATCTGCTGGAGAGAGTCTCTCTGACTGATGAGCAGCAAGAACTGCTAGATGAATATATCAGTGAACAGAAGCCGGCAGATGAGTATTGAAGCTTTAAATTGAAGGTTTGAAAGAAAGAATCGCCGAAGCCTGAAAAGGCCGAAAGCGGAATTGAAGTATTAGCGTTTTAATGGTGAATACAATGAGCAAGAACAGCATTATCCAGAAAATTGAACAGGCGCAGTTGAAGACTAATGTCCCTGATTTTTCTCCAGGCGACACTGTCGTTGTACAGGTGCGTATCAAGGAAGGTGATCGTGAGCGTCTGCAGGCCTTTGAGGGTGTGGTAATTGGCAAGCGTAACCGCGGCCTGAATTCCGCCTTCACTGTACGCAAGATGTCCCATGGTGTTGGTGTCGAGCGTACTTTCCAGACACACAGCAACCAGATCGAAAGCATTACAGTGAAACGACATGGTGACGTGCGTCAGGCCAAGCTTTACTATCTGCGTGACCTGACCGGTCGTGCGGCCCGTATTGCCGAGAAACTGGGCAAGAAAGGTGAGAAAGGCGAAAAAGTCGAGTCTCCACTTGAAGACACGGCGACCATCGCTGAACAGATTGATGCCGTTCAGGATGAGATCGTTGAAGAAGCTGCTGCAGAGGCTGCTGCTCCTGTAGCAGATGCTGCACAGGGAGAAATAACAGAAGAGGCACCGGCTGCTGACGGGCAGGAAGAGAAGAAAGAAGACTGATCTTTCCGCCCCGTTCAGGGACGGGTTGAACTTCAGACTGAAATGAAGTTCCATTGCAGCAGGTCTGTTTCAGGACCAGCAGGCAATACACCTGTCCCTGAAACAGCATTCGCTTAAATTAACAGGGAAAACCTGACAGGGGGAAACATGAATTCCAGCAATGGCAAGAGACTCATCAATACTGTCGCCAGATCACTGCTTGGGCTTTCCTTCACTATTTTCCTGATATCTCCCCTGTCTGCACAGACCACTGCAGACGAGGAAGCTATCGCTGCCATCAGTGCAGTGATTGAAGCCACCCAGCCAAACATGATTGTGGAAAGTATCATCCCCAGTCCCATAGATGGCCTGTACGAAATTACCCTGCAAAATGCCCAGATGATTTATGTGAGCGCTGATGCCAGATATTTCATTCCCGGTGACCTTTATGAAGCCAGGCCACAGGGTCTGGTCAATCTGGGTGAGCAAAGACGAAATGTAGTCAGGGCAGAGAAAATTGCCGCCGTGCCTGAAAGTGAAATGATCATTTTTGAACCGGAAGGTGGCCGCAAGGCAACCATTACTGTATTTACCGATGTGGATTGCCCTTACTGCCGTCAGCTACACGGTGAAATTGAGCAACTCAATGAATTCGGTATAGCCGTTCGTTACCTGGGCTATCCAAGGACTGGACTCAATACGGAAACTCACCAGAAAATGGTGGCCACCTGGTGTGCTGATGATCCTAAAGCCATGCTTACCAGTGCCAAACGTGGCGGTAGTGTGCCAGAAGCTGATTGTGATGATCCGATTGCACGTCATTTCCAGCTTGGCAGGGAAGTGGGCGTAACGGGAACTCCAGCCCTTGTCCTGGAAGATGGCACTATTCTTCCAGGTTATATCCCGGCTGAAACGCTGGCGATGCATTTGCTGGGTTCCGACGCCCAGTAATCCATGCCTGAGAGGCAATCCGAATGGATTGCAACTACACAGGCAACGTATACTTAGCCCTTTTTTTGAACGCACAACCGCCACACATGATGGTTGTGCCGGAGTTGTGTTTTGAAAAGCATCAATATTGGAATCTGCGGACTTGGTACTGTTGGCTATGGCAGTTTCTCTGTTCTCAAAAACAATGGTGAAGAAATCACCAGACGTACCGGCCGCGAGATCAAGGTTGTCCATATCGGTACTCGCAGTATCAAGGAGTATCAGGAAGTAGGAGAGGTCAGGGTCAGCCAGGATGTTCTTGCTGTTGCTGAGGATCCTGACGTTGATATCGTGCTTGAACTCATTGGTGGAGATACTGTCGCCAGGGAACTGGTGATGCGTTCGATTGCCAATGGCAAGCATGTAGTGACAGCCAATAAAGCCCTGATTGCCATTCATGGCAACGAGATATTTGAAGCAGCGCGTCAGCAAAACGTCATCGTCGCTTATGAGGCAGCCGTAGCCGGTGGCATTCCCATCATCAAGTCAGTGCGAGAAGGGTTGTCTGCGAACTCCATCGAGTGGATTGCCGGGATCATTAATGGTACAGGCAATTTCATTCTCACGGAGATGCGGGAGAAGGGGAGTGATTTTAACGATGTGCTCATAAAGGCCCAGGAGCTCGGCTATGCCGAGGCGGATCCCACCTTTGATGTTGAAGGAATAGATGCGGCCCACAAGCTGACTATCCTTGCTTCAATCGCCTTTGGTATTCCCTTGCAGTTTGAACGGGCCTATACAGAGGGAATCAGCAATATCACGATTGAAGATATTCGTTATGCGGATGAACTGGGTTATCGAATCAAGCACCTGGGCATCGCCAGGAAAACCGGGGTGGGCATTGAGCTGCGTGTGCATCCGACGTTGATTCCGGAAAAGAACCTGATAGCCAGTGTGAATGGCGTCATGAATTCTGTCATGGTCCAGGGAAATGCTGTAGGGCCGACCATGTATTGCGGAGCAGGAGCCGGAGACTTGCCAACGGCATCTGCCGTTGTGGCCGATGTGATTGATGTGGCGAGGCTGATTGACTGTCCTGAGAATGCGGTCCCGGCATTGGCATTCCAGGAGGATACCCTCGCTGACACTGAAGTCCTTCCTGTGAGTGAAATAACTAGTGGTTATTATCTGCGTATACAGGCACGGGACCGGGCCGGCGTGCTGTCTGATATAACCGAGATTCTTGGTGATCACAGTATCAATATTGAAGCGGTGATCCAGAAAGAACCCCGGGACCATGATGCAGAACAGGTACTTTCAGTCATTATCCTGACCGATGAAATACGTGAAGCAATCATGGACAAGGCCATTGCGAATATTGAAAGCCTGGATGCCGTGGATGGTCAGGTGGCCAGGATTCGCACGGATCGTCTTGAGTGATAGTCGGTAAAGCCAGTCCGGTAAAAGAAGTTCGAAAATAAAATATAGTATCTACTGATTAACTGATAATAGAAAAAAGACGCAGTCAGCGCCCAAGGATAGACCAGTGAAATATATCAGCACTCGTGGACAATGCCCGGCCCAGAATTTTGAGGAAGTTCTGCTGACCGGCCTGGCACCAGATGGGGGACTCTATATTCCAGAGTCTGTGCCACAGGTGACCCCGGATCAACTACGTGCATGGAAGGAGCTGGATTATGCCGCTCTGGCCTTTGAAATTACCCGGCTGTATGTGGCCGATTCAATGCCGGAAGAAGACCTGAGAACCATTGTTAATGAAACCTATGCTGTGTTCTCTAATCCTGCTGTAGCCCCATTGCATGCCCTGGATGACGGAGAATATATTCTGGAGCTGTTTCATGGCCCGACGCTGGCATTCAAGGATTTTGCGTTACAGCTGCTGGGGCGCCTGCTCAACTATTTCCTGGAGAAACGTCGGCAGCGAGTGGCAATACTTGGTGCGACTTCCGGTGATACAGGCTCAGCTGCATTGGAAGGATGCCGGCATGGTGAGTATGTGGATATGTATATCCTGTACCCTCATAACAGGGTGTCAGAGGTCCAGCGCAGGCAGATGACGACAGTCCCCGGGGACAATGTAAACAGTCTGGCTATTGAAGGTAATTTTGATGACTGCCAGAACATCGTCAAGACGGCCTTTGCGGATCAGTCCTTTCTGCCGGAGGGCTACCAACTGGTTGCCGTAAACTCTATTAACTTCTCGAGAATCATGGCCCAGATTGTCTACTATTTTTATGCCGCGCTGAAAATTAATGGGGCAGAATCTCCGGTGTCATTCTCCGTACCAACAGGCAATTTCGGTGATATTTATGCCGGATATCTGGCCAGGCAGATGGGGTTACCTGTCGACAGGCTGATTATAGCTACCAACAAGAATGACATCCTGCATCGCTTCATGAGCAACAACCAGTACAGCCTTGGAAAGCTTGAGCCCAGTCTCTCTCCCAGCATGGATATCATGGTATCCAGTAATTTCGAGCGCTATCTATTTGATCTTTTTGGTGGGGATACTGCCAGGGTATCATCTTTTGTGACAGGACTCGGCCGCAATGTTCAGCATGTTTCTGATCAGGAATGGGAAAGTGCCAGGGCGGTATTCGATAGTTGTCGCGTCGATGATGAAACCACCTGTGCCACGATTCGGGAAGTTCATGACAATTACAGTTACCTGCTTGACCCCCATACCGCTACGGGTGTGAAAGCGGCGAGGGTTTGCTGTGCAGATAATCCGAATCCGGTGGTCTGTCTTGCTACCGCACATCCGGCCAAATTCGCTGATGCTATTGAAAAGGCGGGGCTGAAAACTCCCGTATTACCTGACCATCTGTCTGACCTGATGAAAAGGGAAGAGCGGATTACCATTCTTCCTGCGAGCCTGGAGGCTGTCACCAACTACATAAGTAAAACCCTGTAAGCAAACAGTATCTTTTCGTGTGCCCTAGCCAGGTGGAGCCAATTCCACTTCAAACTCAAGGGATTTATTTCCCCTCAGGGTAACCACTGTTACGATGTCGCCGGGTTGGTGCTGTTCCAGAATGTTCAGTAAATCATCCTGGGAAAGGACAGGCTGGCCGTCTATTTCCTGGATGATGTCGCCCAGAAAAATTTCGCCACGCTGGTTCTGGCGAAAACCAGTCAGGCCAGCGCGTTCTGCCGGCATGCCTTTAGTGACAGAGATTATGGGTAATCCACTGATGCCTCTCTGACGAGCCCAATTATCCGGTGTGTTTCTAATGCCTAGCAATGGCCTGACTTCCTGACCATATTCCAACAGCTGGGGTACAATTTTTCGAACAGTATTTACCGGGATGGCAAAGCCGATACCAGACCCGTTATTCGGGTTGATAGTCTGGGAATTCACGCCGATAAGCTGGCCAAGGGAATTCAGCAACGGACCACCTGAGTTACCCGGATTGATGGCAGCGTCGGTCTGGATGACATCCCTGATGGTCCGGTTGGTCATGGAATTGATTTCCCGGCCTAGAGCGCTGACGACCCCCACGGTTAACGTGGTATCCAGGCCAAAAGGGTTGCCTATGGCTAATACTTTACGGCCTACTTCCAGTTGGCCTGAATCACCAAGTGGCAGCGGATAGAGAAGGTCACTGGGTGCATCCACCCTCAACAGGGCCAGGTCCTTGTCAGGCGCTCTGCCTATCAACTCTGCATCCCAGGTGCTTTGGTCCTGCAAGGTAATGGTCACCCTGTCTGCTCCCTGGATGACATGATCATTGGTGACGATGAGTCCACTTTCATCCCAGACAAATCCGGTGCCAGTGCCCTGGGGTATTTCCTGGATGTTCAGTGAGAAAATCCCTGTCCGCCGATAGGCATTGTTGGTAACAAATACCACAGAGGGACTGGCTTTCTTGAATATCTCAATAGTGTTTCCTTCGTCTTCTGTCTGGAAGCTGAGGTAATCTGCTGAACTGGCCTGAATGGACGGCAAGAGGAGAGAGACCAGTCCACAGACAAAAAAGAGAAAAATTCCAATTCCGTTTTTAAGTTTCATGGTCTAACCTGTCATACTGATTTCAGATTGGTGATGGTTGCTGTCATTGGGTTAGTCCCGTGGGAAGGAGATAAGTTCCGTCCACGTGGCCATAGCGATTTTATACTGTCCCTGGACAACATTGAGCTATTTGCTGATACAGCCGAAAAAATTATCATCTGATTTATTACCTGAATAATTACCTGAATAATCACCTGAAAAGTGAAAAAATTGATCCAGATATCACTGTCAGTGTTGCTTTCCGAAGCGGCTGCAACTTGCCTGACGCTTCTGTCTAGATAGGGACATGGATGTGAGTTATCAACCCCTCGAATCACCTGATTCTCCAAAGCCCTTGCAGGATGTCCTTATTCAGGCATGTATCTCTAATGCTTTGCTGACAGCATTCACTTGTGAAGGGGCAGAGCTGACCTTCCGTGAACTGGCAGAACTCAGCGACAAGTTTGCAGCCTGGCTACTCAGGGACTCCACGCTTGTGCCTGGAGACAGGGTGGCTATCCAGATGCCCAACCTGTTGCAATACCCTGTAGCGATACTTGGTGTTATCAAGGCCGGCATGGTCGTGGTGAATATTAATCCACTCTATACTGCTGGCGAGACTGAGTTCCAGCTTCGTGATTCAGGTGCCAGGGTCCTGCTGATTCTGGAAGATGTCCTGCCAGTGACCAGTCGAATTCTTCGCAACACCAGCGTTGAAAAAGTCATAGTAACGGGGGCAGCAGATCTCCATCCCTGGCACCTTGGAAGTCTTTACAGGATCAGGAAATTCATTAGCAACAGGAATAGGGAGCCTTTTGTCTTCTCCGGCAAAATGACATTTGGACGTGTTCTACGCCGAGGGAAAAAACTGCTAGACCAGTTCAGCAACCAGGTCTTTGAGAACGAGGCAACGCCGGGAGCGGACGGAAAGGATATTGCTGTTATTCAATACACCGGGGGTACGACAGGAAAAGCCAAGGGTGCAATGCTCACCCATGACAACCTGATAGCCAATCTCAAACAGGTGGACAGTGTTATAGCATCCCGTGATACACCGCCAGGCAGTATCGTTGTAGCACCACTGCCTTTCTATCATATCTATGCCTTTACCATGAATCTGCTTTATTCCATCTACAGGGGATATCATGGTGTGCTAATTCCAGACCCGAGAAATACTGACAGGTTGGTACAAGCTATCAGGCATAGGAAGATCAGGGGATTTGTAGGCGTAGGAACGCTTTTTCATGTGCTATGCAAGCATCCCGAGTTCAGGGAACTGGACTTCTCCCATCTGACGGTATGCACGTCAGGTGGCATGGCCCTTTCTGTAAGCACAGCCCGTCGCTGGGAAAAACTGACCGGATGCAGGATTCTCGAAGGGTACGGCTTGACAGAAACTTCACCACTGGTGGCGAGTGGGAAATATGAGGATTACAGAGAGGGAAAAATAGGGAAGAACACCCTGTGGACTGAGCTCAGGATAGTTGATGAAGATGGGAAGCCGTTATCGGCAGGTCTGGCCGGGGAAATCCAGGTGAGGGGGCCACAGGTCATGATGGGTTACTGGAATAAACCCGAAGAGACCCGTGCAGTGTTGAGCGAAGATGGTTGGTTGAAAACCGGTGATATCGGCATTCTTGATGAGGATGGCTATCTGGCCGTGATTGATCGCATCAAGGACCTTATTCTGGTGTCCGGGTTCAATGTCTATCCTGCAGAGGTGGAAGCCCATGCCAGCAGTCATCCGGATATACGGGAAGTCGCTGCCATTGGAGTTCCTGTAGAAGAGGGTGAATATGTGAAACTGTTTGTTATTTCAGACAATCCTGACCTGACCGAAGATGAGGTTATCCAGTTTTGCCGACAGGGGCTGACGCCCTACAAGGTACCAAGGAAAGTCGAATTCAGATCAGCGCTTCCCAGATCAAATATCGGTAAGGTGCTACGTCGTCAGCTGCGCGATGACCAGTTAGCCTGATCCATGGAAATCAAGCAACGACATTCAGATCACGAAACCACTCTGGATGATTCCATTCATCCGGTCCTGAAGTCTATCTACGCCGCCAGGGGAGTCGTTACTCCAGAACAGCTTCGACTTGATCTGGCTGACCTACTGCCTCCGGACGCCCTGAAGCACTCCCATGAAGCCGCTGTACTTCTGGCTAATGCCATGGAGAAAGGCTGCAAGATTCTGGTGGTCGGTGATTTTGACGCCGATGGCGCGACCAGTTGTGCCCTGTTCCTTCTGGTGCTCAAGGCAATGGGCTATACCCAAGCAGATTTCCTGGTGCCCAACCGTTTCGAGTATGGTTATGGCCTGACCCCGGAAATAGTCGCGGTTGCGCAGCAATCATCACCGGACCTGATAGTGACTGTAGACAACGGAATTGCCAGTCACAGTGGAGTAATCCAAGCACGGAAGGCTGGTATTGATGTGCTTGTGACTGATCATCATCTTCCCGCGGAAACTCTTCCTGATGCCAGCTGCATTGTGAATCCCAACCAGCCCGGCTGTGATTTTCCGAGCAAGTCTCTGGCCGGTGTCGGAGTGGTTTTCTATGTGATGTGCGCTTTGAGGAAGGAGTTACGCCAACGAGACTGGTTTGGCAGCAGGCATATACAGGAACCTAACATGGCTATATTCCTGGATCTGGTAGCGTTGGGCACAGTAGCTGACGTTGTTCCCCTGGACCAGAACAACCGGCGCCTGGTGAAATATGGTCTGGGTATTATACGTAGTGGTAAGGGGCGTCCAGGCATCAGGATGTTGCTGGACGTTGCAGGAAGAGATCCGTCCAGAGTAGTAGCCAGTGATCTGGGCTTTGCCGCCGGTCCCCGCCTTAATGCAGCAGGGAGGCTGGATGACATGTCTTTCGGTATCCATTGCCTTATGGAAGATAATACTTCCAAAGCCAGGGACATGGCTCTTGTACTTGATGGCATGAATCGCGACAGGCGACAAATAGAACAGGATATGCAGGCCCAGGCACTGGAGGCTCTCAGCCATCTGGATGTTGTGGATCCGGATCAACTGGGAATATGTCTTTATGACCCCGGCTGGCACCAGGGAGTTATCGGCATACTGGCGTCACGTATAAAGGAAAGGTATCACCGACCCTGTATTGTTTTTGCCGATGCGGGTATGGATGTCGGGGGTAACCCCCTGATCAAGGGCTCTGCCCGGTCCGTTGAAGGGTTACATATCCGTGATGCCCTGGATCTGCTTGCCACAACCCATCCGAATATCCTTTCTCATTTTGGAGGACATGCCATGGCGGCAGGCATGTCCATCCATAGAGCGCATTTTGAGGCATTTTCTGTAGCTTTTGAGCAGGTTCTTCAGCAAGTAGTCGACAGTGATGACCTGAAACAGGTCTGCCTGGTGGATGGTGAACTGGGTAACGATTGCCTGACGCTTGAGTTTGCCGCTGTGCTTCGTGAATCTGGCCCCTGGGGGCAGCATTTTCCGGAGCCGGTATTCCTCGGTGAGTTTAGTGTGATCAGCAGCCGTGTTGTCGGTGCAAAGCACCTCAAGCTGACTCTGCAGCTTCCCGGTTCCGATGAGCTGATTGATGGGATCGCGTTTAATGTGGAAGAACAAATCAGGGAAGCTGAATTAAGTCGACTGTCGCTGGTATATCGTCTTGATGTCAACGAGTTCAGGGGGCATGTTAATCCCCAGTTGATGGTGGAGCACATAGTGGATTACAAGGCACACTGACAGTCACTGGTAACAGAGAGGTATATCCGGGAAGGGCAATTGATCCCGGGATTCCCTGAAAAATCGCCATAAAAAAACCCGGCCTGGGCCGGGTTTTTTCAAAACATGGCTGTTTTAGTTGCCAAGAGAATTGATGTAAGCGGCAACATCTTCGATAGCCTGGTCATTTGGCAGGGTCATAGCCATTGGAGCCATCTGCATACCGTAGGTGTCTTTCGGGTTTGTACCGCGGATTCCATTTTTGAAATTCTGCAGCTGACGAACGACATACCATTCTTCCTGTCCGGCCAGGGAAGGGGCATTCAGTGCTTCCATACCTTCTCCGTTGGCGCCATGGCATGCGCCGCAAGTGGCATAAAATGCTTTGCCGCGTTCTGCATCACCGGCAGCAAAAACGCTGGATGAGAAAGCAGCAAACAGGGATACAAATGCTATGGCAACTGTTGCTTTCAACTTCATGGGGTCACTCCTGTTATGAGATTGTCTTGTATTCAATTTAATCGTGGTTTAACTGAACAACAGCTGAACTCTTGTTGAAACGTACACCACCAAAGGGTGTCCCCTAGGTTCAATGCCTGGTGAAATCGGACTGCTGAAAGCAGGAGTGTTCACCGGAAAGCATGGGAATGCAGGGAGTTTGCTTTTTAATTTGTTTCAGGCTGCCTGAACGGTGCGCGATTATAGCAATATCCCGCCAAATTGAAAGGAATTGTTCCCAATCCATACCCTGATTTTCCATTCACTCATATCGCTTGGGACAGCTGTATTTTTCCGGGGCTTCTAGTACTATTTGCGGTTTTTCACAGTAAGGAAAATTCATGACAATCAAGTCTGATAAATGGATACGGCGAATGGCTCAGGAACATGGCATGCTCGATCCGTTTGAGCCTGATCAGATCAGGGACGTCGATGGTAAACGTGTTATTTCCTATGGTACTTCAAGCTATGGTTATGATGTACGTTGTGCCAACGAGTTCAAGGTGTTTACCAATGTCCATACCTCCAACGTGGTAGATCCGAAAAACTTTGATGAAACCAGTTTTGTAAGCATTACCGAGGATTACTGTGTTATTCCCCCGAATTCCTTCGCATTGGCCCGTACAGTAGAGTATTTCAAAATTCCCTCCAACGTATTGACCGTCTGCCTGGGTAAATCCACGTATGCCCGCTGCGGCATTATTGTCAATGTGACCCCACTGGAGCCTGAGTGGGAAGGGCATGTCACCCTGGAATTTTCCAACACCACGCCCTTGCCGGCCAAGATATATGCCAATGAAGGCGTGGCGCAGATGTTGTTTTATGAGTCTGATGAGCAATGTGCAGTTACCTACAAGGATCGTGCGGGCAAATATATGGGGCAGACGGGAGTGACCCCTCCCAAATCCTGAGAAAAAGGGCCGGATTGCCTTTTTAATCCTGAATATTTGCACGCTTTTGGTCCAATATCCCATTGATTTTTCTGTATAATCTCCGGCCACTCGATCAACTGAAGATCCTGCCCTGGCAGGGCTCTCCATAACTGGCACAGCCATGCTTGACGTCAAAAATCTCTATTGCGAGCGCGACGACCGGGTATTGTTCCGGCAACTGGCCTTTAGTCTGACTGAAGGCCAGGCTACCCGTATTCAGGGTTCCAATGGCAGTGGCAAGACAACTCTGCTGCGAATCCTGTGTGGCCTTAATACGGAGTACGAGGGTGAAATTTTCTGGCAGGGTTCTCCGGTTGAAACTGTACGATCTGATTTTCGTAATGGCATCTTCTATCTGGGGCATGCCCCGGCCATCAATAAATCCCTGAGTCCCCTGGAAAATCTGCGCTGGTTCTGTGCCTCCCGGGGTATCCGGGAAGCCATGAGTATTCCCCGGGCGCTGTCCGAGCTTGGATTACAGGGTTATGAAGAGGTGCCCTGCTACATGATGTCGGCGGGTCAGCAAAGGCGGGTCAGCCTGGCCAGGATGAAACTGGTCAATGCCAGGGTGTGGATAATGGATGAACCATTCACGGCCCTGGACAAGCGTGGGGTCACTGAACTCGAAGAGATACTGGCATCATTTGTAAAATCCGGTGGCGCACTGCTGTTGACTACGCACCATCCACTGCAACTGGAATGTCCGCTGGATGTGATAGACCTTGACCAGCGTGCGGGTAGGGGGAGTGTGTCATGAGTGTCGCAACTACCCTGGGACTTGGTGCCGTGATGATGGCCACCGTGAGGCGAGAGTTGCTGCTGGCTGTTCGATCTCCAGGAGACATCATCAACCCGCTGATGTTTTTTGTCATCTCGGTAACACTTTTTCCCCTGGGTGGAGGCGCCGAGAGTAATTTTCTTAGTAGTATCGCATCCGGAGTAATCTGGGTGACGGCCTTGCTGGCCATCATGTTTTCAATGGACAGCCTGTTCAGGGCCGACTATGAGGACGGTTCTCTGGAACAACTGCTCATGAGCCCGCAGCCCCTGTATTTCCTGCTGCTGGCCAAGGTGTTCAGTCACTGGCTGATTGCCTGTTTACCAATTGTTCTGCTGGCACCAGTTTTTGCAGCAATGCTGGCGATGCCCGATCAGGCCATGGTGCCTCTGGTGTTGAGTCTGCTTGTGGGGACTCCAACTTTATGCCTGCTTGGCGCTATTGGAATGGCACTGACAGTTGGACTTTCGAGGAGTGGTTTATTGCTGGCTGTGTTAATATTACCCCTTTATATTCCCGTGCTTGTTTTTGGCACAGGTATGGTTGAAGCCGCACAGGGCGGTCTTCCATACGCGGGTCTGCTGGCTCTCCTGGGCGCGATTCTGATACTGGCAATAAGCCTGTCACCGCTGGCAATCGCGGCCGCTTTGCGAATCAGCGTGAACTAGAACGAAAAACAGAATTCGAATCTGATTATGTGGCAGTGGTTTTTAACACTGGGGGCTCCCAGGAATTTTTATACCCTTTCCGGGCGTTACATGCCGTGGCTGGCTGGTATCACCGTTGTGCTCCTGGGAATCGGGCTGGTGTGGGGGCTTGCCTTGACACCACCTGATTACCAGATGGGCGAAAACTACCGCATTGCCTATATCCATGTCCCTATGGCAACCCTGGCTATGGGGTGCTATGCCATGATGGCCTGCTTCAGCGCCGGTTACCTGATCTGGAAGATCAAGATTGCGGACATGATTGCCAAGTCCTGCGCACCGATCGGGGCCTCTGTGACGGCCGTCGCCCTGGTAACTGGCTCACTGTGGGGTATCCCTACATGGGGAACATGGTGGATCTGGGATGCACGCCTGACATCTACCCTGATCATGCTATTCCTCTATGGTGGGATCATTGCTTTGAGGGGAGCTTTTGATTCGATAGATTCAGGCGCCAGGGCCTGCGCCGTACTGAGTCTTGTTGGCGTGGTTAATCTGCCAATTATCAAGTACTCCGTCGATTGGTGGAATACCCTGCATCAGGGGGCAAGCAACCTGTCACTGAGTGACCGGGCGGCAAATCCTCCTGAAGTCTGGCTGCCAGCCTTTTTTGTCGGATTTGGCATTCTTGGTTTTTTCCTGATCGCCCTCATACTCAGGACGAGAAATGAAATTCTTGTCAGGGAACGCCGTTCACAATGGGTAAAGGATTTAATCAATGGCAGCGGACAGGAAGAGGTGAATAATGCCTGAATTCCAGTTTCAGAGTTTCAGTGAGTTCCTCGCCATGGGAGGGCACGCGCTGTATGTCTGGGCTTCCTATGCTTTTTTCGCCGCTGTGATTGCGTTTAATCTCATCCAGCCGGCCATGGCAAAACGTAAAATAATTCGTCAACACAAGGCACTGTTGCGTCGCGAAGCGGCCCGCCTTGAAAACCAGGAGAATTGAAGTGCTTGCGCATAGACAGCAGAAACTGGCAGTGGTCCTGTTTATCGTCCTGGGTTCTGCTCTGGCAGTAGGACTGGTCCTTTTTGCCCTGGATGAAGGAATTAATGTTTTCTTTACTCCTACCGAGGTGGCTGAAGGGGCAGTTCCGGGAAACCAGAATTTTCGTATTGGCGGGATGGTTAAAATGGGCAGTGTGGTCAAAGATGGCCTGGAAGGAGCGGAAGTCAATTTTATGGCAACGGATTTCTGCAATGATGTTCTGGTCAGTTACTCAGGCCCCCTGCCGGACCTGTTCCGGGAGGGACAGGGTGTCGTGGCAGATGGATTTATTGATGATTCCGGTACTTTCCAGGCTAACCAGATTTTGGCCAAGCATGATGAAAACTACATGTCTGCCGAGGTCAAGGCCTCCCTGGATGCGGCCGATGGCCGGGACGTGGAGGTTTGCTCTCAATGATTCCTGAACTGGGAAATTTTGCACTTGTTCTTGCGCTGAGCCTGTCCCTGTTGCTGGGTGTTCTGCCCATGCTGGGTGTCTACCGCAATAATCATTTGCTGATGAGCCTGTCACGGCCATTGTGTGCCGGTATCTGGGTGTTCATGCTGGTCAGCTTTGGCTGTCTTGCCCATGCCTTTCTTACCGATGATTTTTCCGTGGCCTACGTGGCAAGGAATTCAAATACCCTGTTGCCGGAGATCTATAAATTCACGGCAGTCTGGGGGGGGCATGAAGGCTCGCTGTTGCTATGGGTACTGATGGTGGCCAGTTGGACCTATGCCGTCAGTCTTTTCAGTCGCAACCTGCCCCTGGATATCCTGGCCAGGGTGTTGTCAGTCATGGGAATCATCAGTGTCAGCTTCCTGCTTTTCATGTTGCTGACATCCAATCCCTTTGATCGCCTGATGCTCAACACACCTTCAGAGGGAACAGACCTGAATCCTCTTCTGCAGGATTTTGGCTTGATTGTTCATCCGCCATTTCTTTATATGGGCTACGTGGGGTTTTCCGTAGCTTATTCATTTGCCATTGCCGCTTTGCTCACCGGTAAACTTGATGGGGCCTGGGCACGCTGGACACGACCATGGACGAATCTGGCCTGGGCTTTCCTGACTATTGGTATTGCTCTGGGCAGCTGGTGGGCTTATTACGAACTTGGCTGGGGCGGCTGGTGGTTCTGGGATCCGACGGAGAACGTTGCATTTATGCCGTGGCTTGTTGGGACAGCCCTGATTCACTCCCTGGCAGTGACGGAAAAACGTGGTGTATTCAAAAGCTGGACAGTATTGCTGGCAATCGCGGCGTTCTCCCTGAGTCTGCTGGGAACCTTTATTATCCGCTCGGGTTTGATTACGTCGGTGCATGCGTTTGCAGTCGATCCGGAAAGGGGCATGGTCCTGCTCACGATCCTCCTGATAGTGATCGGTGCATCCCTTTTTCTGTATGCCCTGCGTGCACCCGTGGTCAAGGGCACTGCCAGTTATACCATTACCTCGCGGGAAGTTTTCCTGCTCATCAATAATATCCTGCTGGTGGTTTCTACAGCGGGGATATTGCTTGGGACACTCTATCCTCTGATACATGAAGCGATTAACGGCGAATCCAATATGGTGTCTGTGGGTCCACCATACTTCAACACCATTTTCCTGCCATTGATGGCCTTGCTGACTGTTTTTCTGACTATTGGCTCCATAGCCCGCTGGAAGAATACATCCGTGGATTATCTTAAGAACCAGCTCTTCAAGGTAGCTATTGCCAGTGTTGTCCTGGGTATTATTGTACCGCTGGCGGTTACCGGTGAAGTGAATGTGGCCATTATGCTGGCCGTAGCCCTGGCCCTGTGGATAGTGCTTGGCATAGCACGTGATATTTGGGAGAAGACATCCAACAAAGTATCGCGAATCAATGGATTGAAGAGCCTGAGTCTGAGTTATTATGGTATGCAGATTGCCCACCTGGGTATGGCCGTGATTATTCTCGGGATTTGCCTGACCAGTCATTACAGTATCGAAAGAGACGTTCGCCTTGCCCCTGGTGAGAGTATAGAAATCGGCAAATATGAATTTGTTTTCGAGGGTGTCACCAGGCAACCGGGACCCAATTACGAAGCTGATGCAGGTGAAGTAAGTGTCCTCAGGAATGGAGAAGCCTATCTGACGTTATATCCGGAAAAACGTTCCTATTTCGCCACCGGCAGCGTCCAGACCGAGGCGGATATTGACGTCGGTTTCTTTCGGGATCTGTTTGCTGCCCTTGGTGATCCTCGTGCTGACGGTGCCTGGGTGGTCAGGCTGCATGTAAAACCCTTTGTATTCTGGATATGGCTTGGTGCCTTCCTGATGGCCGGGGGCGGTGTCACTGCTATTCTGGACAAACGTTACCGCGTCCGACAGCAACGCACAGAGCATGTGGAGTCAGTCAGCCAGGCTGGTGATCTTCCCTTGCCGGAGAACGCATGAACAAGCGGTTGAAACTATTTATCCCTGTTGCCATTTTCCTGATGATGGCAGGTTTTCTCCTGTTCGGCCTGACCCGGGATCCGAATGTGGTTCCTTCAGCCCTTGAAGGCAGGCCGTTACCGGACTTTACCCGCCCCAGTCTGTTTGCCGACCAGGGTGAGTTTTCCAAAGCGGATTTTTTGGGTGATATCCTGCTGGTTAATATCTGGGGCTCCTGGTGTATTCCCTGTCATGTGGAACACCCGTTTTTTCTGGAATTGACTGAAAACGAGCCTGATATCACGCTATTAGGCCTGAGCTACGATGACTCCATGGCTGAAGACCGGCTGTTTCTTGAAGAGCGGGGCAACCCTTTCGACGTGAACATGGTGGATCTTGGTGGCTCACTCAGGATTGATCTCGGAGTCACCGGGGCACCGGAAACCTTCCTGGTAGATAAAAATGGCATGATTCTGTATCGCCATATAGGTGTTATCAACAATACCATCTGGAATGAAACCTTCATGCCCTTGCTGGAGCAGATCAGGTAATGACAATGACATCTAAAAGCCTGCTTGCTCTTTTGTTGTTGAGCCTGGTGGCGCCGGTCTTTGGTGCCATCGCGGAATACAGTTTTGACAGCGAGGCAGAAGAGGAGCGGTTCAAGAAGCTGACATACGAAATGCGCTGTCCCAAGTGTCTTAATTCCAATCTCGCCGGATCCGATGCCCCGATAGCAGCGGACCTGCGTAATGAAATTTACAACCAGGTCAGGGAAGGGCGCACCAATGATGAAATTATCGAATTCATGAGCTCTCGCTACGGTGACTTTATTCTCTATCGTCCCAGGTTGACGTTTGCCACATTCTTTCTCTGGTTCGGACCGGCGATTCTTCTTGTCGCAGGTTTTGTCATCGTTCGTCGTGTCATGGTGTCAAGTCAGGCCCAGCAGGGAACAGAAACAACACTTTCAACAGATGAGCAGGAACGCCTCAGCCGTTTACTCGGTGACAAACAGGACTGATATTTCACTATGACCGAGTTTTATTCCCTGAGTATTGCCTTGCTTGCCGGAGCCCTGTTGTTCCTGGTGGTGCCGCTTTGGCGTTACAAGCCGGTAAAACGTTCTCCCGATGAAGAAGTTCGTCGACAGAAAAATATTGAGGTCTATCAGCAAAGTCTTGCTGAACTGGAAAGTGATCGGGCGGATGGCCTGGTCAGTGACGGGGATTTTGAACGGCTTCAGACGGAATTGCAGCGTAGTTTTCTTCGTGACATGGAGGAAGAGGATAAAAAGAACCAGGGAGCCATAACCGGGAACGGCAAATTGATCCCGCTACTCTCAATACTTTTTATACCGGTCTTCAGTTACCTGTTTTATTCCCATGTGGGCGCTTCAAGGGACCTTGTTTTACCGACGATCATGGAGGAGCTTACAGTTGCCGAGTCCCCCGAAGCACAGCTGGCTGCCCTGGAAAGTCTGGCAGATTTCCTGCAGGCGCGTTTTGAACGCCATAGCGATGATATCCAGAATGGCTACATGCTTGGGACGCTGTATACCGAACTTGAGCGTTTCGATGAAGCAGTTGATACGTTCAGTCGTCTGGCCGGGCAGATGGAAGACAGCCCGGACAGGGCTACAGTCCTGGGACAACTGGCACAGGCCATGTACCTGTCGGCTGGGTCCCGCATGAGTCCGGCACTGCAATCAGTGATCGACGAAGGCATGGCTCTTAATCCCAACGAGTATGCGTTGCTGAGTATTATGGCCATTGAGGCATTTATCAGTGAGCAATACAGTCAGGCTATCGCTTACTGGCAGCGCCAGTTGCGACAACTCGATAGTGGCAGCCAGGAAGCAGCTGTGTTGCGAGAAAGAATTGCCAGGGTGGAAACCCTGCTGCCAGAGGGGGCTTCACTGGCCACTAATGATGATGCCATTGGCAATGCATCCGTCACGCTGGTGATCGATGTAGATGATTCTGTTTTATCGCAAGTTGATGACAGTATGCGTCTCTTCGTATACGCCCGCAGTCCTGAATTCCCCATGCCTTTGGCGGCAGTTAATCTCGACCAACCTGAATTTCCCTTTGAAATAACGCTGGATGACTCCAATGCCATGGCACCTGTTGCCAGGCTGTCATCGGCACAGCAGGTCTATGTGGGGGCCAGGCTTTCACAATCCGGAATCGCCAATGCCCAGTCTGGAGATTTGGAGGGTGAGTCCGGGACCTTCGTTCTTGCTGAACAGGACGGCAAGATCAATCTTGTCATCAGTGACATCGTCCCTTAGGGCGGCACATAACTGGATGTATTTCCGCTAATGGCTGCAGGAAAATTTTCTGCCCTGCGTTCCGCCTTTTCCAATCGTAATTATGCGATTTACATGAGCGGAAACAGTATCTCGCTCATTGGATTCTGGATGCAGCGTGTAGCTGTTTCCTGGCTCGCCTGGGTTCTTTCCGAATCGGCTTTCTGGGTGGGTGCCGTGGCCTTTGTGGAGATAGGGCCACTGATACTTGTCACGCCCCTGTTTGGGGTCTGGGCAGATCGTTTCGACCGTAAAATAATGGCTATCATTGCTCAGGTCATGATGATGCTTCAGGCCTTTCTGCTGTTCTTTCTGGCCTGGTTCGACATGCTCAGTATCGGCCTACTCTTTTCGCTGGCCCTGGCTGAAGGGGTTATCCAGGCTGCCTACCAGCCAATCCGGTTATCAATTATTCCGAACCTGGTGCGCAAGGAAGATCTCGTTAGCGCTGCAGCCTTTACCGCTGTAGCCTTTAATGTGGCCCGTTTCATCGGTCCTGCCATTGCCGGGATAGTGATCAATATTTCCAGTCCGGCTATGGCTATTCTCTTCAATGCAGTTACCTACCTGTTAATTGTGATTGCCTGGCAATTCATTCACCTGCCAGAGCGAACCAGCGTTTCCAAACGCCAATCCTTCTTTCGTGATATCCGTGATGGGTTTAATTATGTGACTGAAAAGAGGGCGCTGTATTATATGTTTCTGTTGCTCACGGTGGTATCGCTGTTTGCCAGGCCCGTGGCCTTTATGCTGTCTGCGTTTGTGGGGGCAGTCTTTGAGTCTGGGGCTGGAACGCTGGGCCTGTTTACTTCCGCTATGGGCGTGGGGGCTGTTCTTGCAGGTTTGCGTCTTTCCATGGATGGAAAAACCCATGGATTGGTCAGGGAGATTCTTCTGATGACTCTGGTGGCTATTTTCTGCCTGGTAGGTTTTGTGTCCATCACCACAGTCTGGTTCGCCGCGCTTCTTATTTTTTTATTCGGGTATTCGATCACCATTGGCAGTGTGGCATCACAGACGCTCGTCCAGAACAGTATTGATGATGCCATGCGGGGCAGGGTACTGAGCTTATGGGCGGCATTTACGCGTGGAGCACCAGCTGTGGGTGTGTTGATAATTGGCTGGATTGCCAATCGTTATGGGCTGATGTGGCCAAATATAGCAGCGGCCTGTCTGTGCCTGGTCAGCCTTGTCCTGATGGCGGGCAAGCGGCGAATCATGCGTGACTTTTTTGAGCTCTAAACCAGCGGGAAGGCCCATGAATAATTGTGTATTATCCATGCCAGGCATTAATTGGTTACTGTTATGAAAATATTCACGAATTTCTCAACCAGGTTTTTCTTCATTGCTCCATTAGTGATTGGACTGATGGCAAGCACAGCATCGTTTGCCCAGGAGTGGACGGTCGGCATGTCTTCTTCAGGCAAGCTCATCAGCGCCATGGGATATCAAGTAGACAGTGCAGATAAACCCACTGTAGTTCTCATCGGTGGCCTGGACGGCTCCGCTGTCACGAGTGAAAAAGTGCTCAACGAATATCGTCGCTATTTGGCCAGGGACAAATCGCAGCAGCCTTTTAATCTCATCGTTATTCCGTCAGCCAATCCCGATGGGGAAGTCCTTCATTTTCCTCCCCGGGGGCGTGCCTACAAAGATGATCCTGTGTCCTTTTCCCTGTGGCGCTGGCTGGGTACCCATGGCCCGGATCTTGTCCTCATAGAAAGTGAAACCGATTTTGAACTCGCAGATTCCCTGAGCAATCTGATTGTAGCCGGGGTCGGTTACATACCAGGCCTTCACCTTTATGATGAACCGGAGGAGCTTGGCAAGATCATGTCGGAGCTCGATAACCTGCCACTTTCAGCAGCACATGAAATATTGAACAGGCGCCTTGAACGTTCTGCCGTGGAATTTGCGGAACAACTGGAGGCGTTCTATGGGCATGATTTTTCCTGGCCTGTTTATATACCGGGCATGGCACTGATCAGCCGTTTACGCCTTGGTTACCTGGACGACGTGGCTGAGATTGTCAGTCCCTATCTTGAAGGAAAATCCATCGATATCTCATCATCCCTTGTGATAGCCGGCCACCTGGTATTTGCTGAAATGGCTGAGCGTACCGGGAATGATGATTACCTTGCCCTGGCTCAGCTGGCGGCAAATCTGGCTTTTGATGAGCAAGGTAATATGAAAGAGGCCATGCCATTACACGGCGAAATGAGTGATGCCTATTTCATGGCGACACCACTGCTGGCCAAAGTTGGCAAGCTGACCGGTGATGGCCGTTATTTTGATATGGCCATACGTCATATTCGTCATATGGAAACCCTCGTTCATCGGGAAGATGGTCTTTATCGCCACTCGCCCCTGACTGAGGCTGCCTGGAGCAGGGCCAATGCTTTTCCAGCACTGGGAATGGCCCTGGCATTGAGTGATTTTCCCGAAGACAATCCCGGTTTCGATGAACTCAAGGAAATCTTTAGGAATCATATTGATGCCTTGCTTGAACATCAGGACATGGATGGTATGTGGCATGTGGTGGTTGACTACCCAGGTTCATATGCCGAACTCAGTGCGACAGGCATGATTGGCACGGCCATCAGGCGAGGTATAGCGAGAGGGTGGCTGGATAACAGCTATTTGTCCGCGGCGGAAAAAGCCTGGCAGGGTGTACTGCTGAGAAGCAGTGAAGTGGGGTATTTTGTGAATGTTTGTGAATCCACCAACAAGCAGGATTCACTGGAAGCCTATCTCAACCGCGAGGCCCTGATGGGGCCTGATGACAGGGCCGGCGGTATGTTGATGATGTTTGCCACCGAAATGGCAGGAATGCCCTGATGAGTTATCAGAGATTGAGTTTGCCCTTGGCTTTGTTGACGAATTTGAAAAGTGTTTCTACAAGATTCTCATTCTTGTATTCAGCAAACTCGCCTGCATCCATGAACATGCCATGCTCCTCGCAGACTTCATACTGGATATGCTGCTGATCGGGATCGTTCACCGTCTCCATTTTCTTACTGCAACGAGGGCAATTGACGTCCGTATTCAGGTTTTGTTCCTTGCCAGTTGAACGATCACCACTGTCCAGGAAATCTGCCATCCAGTCACCTTTAAGTGCTTCCGCTTCTCCCTTGTCAAACCATATGCCACCACACTCAGTGCAACGGTCAATGGTTATTTTTCCTTCTAGGGTAGTCGTGGAATGTTCCTGCATGCCACCATTACATTTTGGGCAATCCATTAAAATTTTCTCCCGGATCAGCTAATTTGAATTCAACGTATTTAATCAAAGTATAAACGCAGGGGGGAGTAAACCACTTTATGCCTACAGATCCATCTATGTACGTTTACTCGCCAAGAGCCCTGTTCGTTCGATCAAGGGCAATGCCGGCCAGGACAGGACCGCCCAGTTCGAAGACAACGGTCGCACAGATAATAATGGTTAGCAGAGTGTTGCCGGATTCAGGAAAATACTCTGCCGCGACCAGGGCCATTCACAGGGCCGCACCAGCATGGGGCAGCATGGCCAGCCCAAGCCAGCGATTCATCACCGGGGGGCAATGGCCTATGCCCCCCCAAGATATCCGCCTATCACCTTGCCAACTATACGCAGGGCAATATAGGCAAACCCTGCGACACCGATAAGTCTGAGGGAGACAAAATACAGTGAGGCACCTGCCAATACAAAAAATACCGATAGCACTGGCCACTCAAGCCCCTCAATTTCATGAAAGGCAAATTCATGATGTTTTGCCAGGTTTGCGATAAACATGCCCATGACCATGCTGGCAACCAGAAAACTGACTTCTGCCCAAAGGGCCAGCCCGCCACAGAGAAATACCAGTCCGAGGGCTTCTGATCGCATAAGCTGTCCGGGTTTGATTCTTCCCGTAAGGTAGGCGGCAGGCAGTCCGATTACTACACCAAGCAGCACGGCGCCGCCCAGTTCATGTATGACAAACACAAGGGGATGGGTCGCTTCCTGTGAACTAATAGCGATAGCCACTGCAAGACCTTCACTGAACAGCATCAGACCCCAGCCATCATCCAGGGCAACTACTTCCATCAACAAACGGGAGAAACGGGTATTACTGGCGCGGTCAATGATCAGGTCGATAGTCGCGATACCGTCTGTTGCTGTGCGATACACCCCAGGATAATGGCGACCGGTGTTGTTAACCCGAGCATGAGCAGACCAATAAACACCACGGCACCCGTGACGATGGCGCCGACGAGTGAGACTGACAGGATTGCCCGCCCGTTTTCTGCCAGTGCTTCGCGTGTAAAACTGCTCCCGAGCAGGAAACCCACCATGACCAAGGCCATCTGGGCGATCAACTGGAACTGGTCAAGGAAAAATTCAGGGATCAGGTCAAGGACAGGAGGACCGTCCATGGCGCCAAAAAAATAAGCAGGGAAACCCGGGGCAGGGAGGTGCTCTTGCCAAGGATGTCAGTGCCAAGCCCCAGAAGCAGCAGGCAGCCCAGCGTGATGAGAAACTCATAAGTACCATTCATGGCAGAAGCATCCTGTTCCCAAAAGCATACTGGCTCAATTGAAAGTCCCTATCGCCATTTCCAGTCGCAGGAAAACATAGGGTGTGCCTTCCCTGGGGAGGTCAAATTTTTCCTTGCGCCAGGTAAATCCCGGCTCAAGTTCCACGAACAACCATTTCCTATAGATATTCTTTCGCAACCGGAGCCCCAGGTCATAACTGACTATATAATCCGGACTTGTTTCGCCATTGACTCGTCCGTACCAGGACAGGGCAGTTGCCTCGGACCTGGCCTGGAGGTATTCCAGCGAGGTGGTGTACTGTGCCCCAGTATAGGTTTCCTCAAAACGCAGGTCATTGGTCCACCGAAGCAGGGCGTCATTACTGATGACATGGTCAACCTGGTAACGGGAGAAAGAACCAAAGCCCTTGCCGTCCTTGAAATACAGCGACTGTGTGAAGCGATTTTCTGTACTCGTATCGCTATCCGGTTCGTATCGGTAACGCATGCTGACCCGTCCCTTGAGGCCTGAGCGAACGCCAAACCGGAAAAATAATCGATGGGCACTTTCTTCCGTCAGGTTGACTTCCAGATTCATGCGAGTCGTTTCCTGCTGGGAAATGGACGCGGCATTCTGGGTGAAATAGTTAGTACCATCGCCGTCTTCCTCGGAAAAAATCAGGCTGATACGCTCATTGATTCGGGGCAGGTGGACCTTGCCCCGCAATCTGACGCCGGTTTCATATCCATCAATATCATTCCAGGACTGGATCGTCGTGAAGCGCAAAGCGGAATAGGCGGCTTCAATATCACTTCTCTGCAGACCAAAAAATCGATCAAGCCGGTTTGCCAGGGCATTGGCAGAGTCTGAAGCCAGTGACTGGGTCTGGTCCAGGAATCCCAGGCCGAATACCAGAGGTGTTGGCTCGTCAGTGTCAGTAACTGGACCCTCTTGTGCAGCGACATGGGCTGAAAAGCCAAGTAAGAACTGAAAACCGGCCAGTAACAACACAGTTGACAGTTTTAAAATGCGTTTACCCATGGCTCCACTCTAAACGACGACAGGAAACTTGCAACAGGCCGATAGGACAAAACAATAACTCGTTGAAATATCATGAATATCTGTAGATTCCGATAAACAGGCACAGTAAGATTAGGGGCTATGACGGAAAACGGGACAAGCTGTATAGTTTCAGATTTCTTACATATTTGCTCATTGGATTATTGAGACACTGTGCTCATATCTGATAGCAGGGCATGGATCATTGTAATGTCCTCAAACGACCGGGCGTTTGATCAGGGTCATTAAGCGTTTGAATGGCTTGATACGTATAAGTAAATGATTGACCAAATGTTTCTTTAACTGCCATTGCCCTATGGAATTTACCATGAGAGTGTTCAAAAGAATTTTCCTCACTACCTGTCTTCTGCTGACGGCAACGCAGGCTCTGCCGGCTGAGAATTTCAGTCTCTCTGAAATTGGCAGTGATATATACCTTGTTCAGGGGCCAGCGGGAAATACCCTGGTGGCGGCAGACACTGATGGCCTGATTCTTATTGATGGAGTCCCGGCAGAATATGCCCGGGAATATCTGGGGTTTGTTCGTGAAGAAACCGGGCAGCATGATATCAAGACCCTGATGTTGTCCCACTGGCATCCTGAAGTAACCGGGCTTAATGCCATTCTTGGTCCCCAGGGTGTCGAGATTATTGCCCACGAGAATACCAGGCAGTGGTTGGGTACCACTATTCGGGAGCGGGGTGAAAAAATACTGCATACCCCGTTACCAGAAAACCAGTTGCCTGTGACCACTTTTTACTGGGGTAGTATTGATGTGCCGTTCAGGGGCGATGTTATTGAAGTGGGTTACCTGCTGCAGTCTCATACTGATGGCGATATCTATGCCTACTTCCGTGAAGCTGATGTGCTCTTCACCGGTCCGGTTATCCGCACTGACGGCTGGGCCGCAGTGGATGAAAGTACCAACGGGTTTATTGGTGGTATTACCGATGCCTACGATACCCTGGGCACTATAGTTGGAGAAGGGACTGTGATTGTCCCCTCGTCGGGCGAGTTAATTGGCAAGACAGAATTTGATGAGCTGGCAGTACTGTATGAGGGATTGAAAGAGGAAATGGTGGTTTTGCTGCGTCAAAGCCGCGGCCCGGACGAGGTGTTAATGGCCAATCCGGCTCAGGGATTGAAACCGCAGTGGGGAGATCCCTCCGAGTTTCTCGACGAAGGATTTCGCAGCTTTTACGGTCACCTGAGAAATGGTCGCCAGATCGGTGGCGGTTTTCCCTGACCAATTGAATCCGGGTACATAGTATGTAAAGGCAAGTGTAGGGAAGTATAGATTAGTACAAGAAAGTACATGAAAGTACAAAAAAGTGCAGACAGTTGGATATGATGAAATTATTGATGAACAGAAAGTCATTTTACAGTGCCATGGCAGCGGCATTGATGTCGTTGTCCGGGACAGCATCCTATGGTGCGGCAAGTGATGAGGCTGTCGAGATAGCCCATTCCTATAACCGGTTTGATGAGTCCGACAAGTATTTCGGGTTTCTGCAGGAAAACTGCATGGACTGTCATAACTTTGAGGATTGGGCAGGTAGTATTGCTTTCGACCTCATGACCCCGGAAGAGGTGGCTGATAACGTTGATATCTGGGAGAAAGTGGTCCAGAAACTCCGGGGCAGGTTGATGCCTCCAGCAGGTGTTGAACCTCCGGCCGGTGATGCCACTGATGACTTTGTGGCATGGATGGAGAATTATCTGGATCATGCAGCTGATCAGGAGAAGCATGTTGGCCATATCGGCATTCACCGCTTAAACAGAAAAGAATATGCCAATGCGGTACGCGACCTGCTTGGTATAGACGTTGATGGCACTGGCCTGCTGCCATTGGATGATTCCGTAGAAGGGTTTGATAACGTGGCAGAAGCCCTGAGGGTATCCCCGGCCTTTCTTGAGCAGTCGTTGAACTCCGCCAGGGTTGTTGCCCAGCAGGCTATAGGTGATCCTGATGCCAGAACGGGGGGCACTACCTATTCGGCACGTGGAACAAACCAGTATATACACCAGGAAGGACTGCCACTGGGTACTCGAGGTGGGCTGGCCGTTGAACACTATTTTCCGGCTGATGGTGAATATCTATTGAATATTGGTGATCTTGTTACCCGTTTGTGGGTATTCAACCAGGAGTTTAGTCATACCGTGATAGCGACTTATGACGGTGAGAAATTCTTCGAAATGGACGTTGGCGGTGGGGATCAGCTCAAGGCCATTGATCAGATAGGCGATCCTGCTGTGGACGACATCAACGCCAAGCTGAAGAATATTCCTTTTGTTGCTGAAGCCGGACCCCATACAGTGGCTGTTACTTTCAAGCAGCGTTCTTTTGCTGAATATGAAGGCCGTTTGCACAGAATGTCGCCTTCAGCCGTCGGTGAGAATGTTATTGGTCTGGATAATTTTGAAATCCAGGGCCCTTTTAATCCGGCAGGATTGAGTCCGACCCCGGCACGCAACAAAATATTCACCTGTTATCCGGCAAGCGCCCGGGAAGAAAGTGCCTGTGCCAGGGAAATACTTTCCGGCGTTGCCCGCAAGGCATTCAGGGGGCAGGTCAGTGAAACAGATATTGAGCGTTTGATGACAGTTTATGGTCAGGCAAACGACACCTCAGGATTTGATGCAGGTATTCGCCGTGCCTTGACTGCCATTATTGCCAGCCCCAAGTTTTTGTATCGTGTGGAACAGTTCCCGGATGGAGCACAGCCGGGTGAGATATTCCCGCTGACAGATTATGAACTGGCATCCCGGCTTTCCTTCTTTTTATGGAGTACGATTCCCGATGATGAACTGCTGACCCTGGCAGACGAGGGTCGCCTGTCTGATGAAGACGTGCTGGCCTCGCAGGTAACTCGCATGCTCCAGGATCCTAAAGCTGAGCCCCTGGCATCAAATTTTGCCTACCAGTGGTTAAACATGGGAGGGCTGGATGAAATTGATCCCGACCCGGCTATATTCAGGGATATAGATTTTGGTATACGCGATCTGTTCAAGAAAGAGATTGAGTTGTTTGTTAAAGATATTTTCCTGAATAACAGGAATGTCACCGAGATGCTTAGCGCCGAGTACACCTACCTGAACGAACGCCTGGCGCTGCATTATGGCGATCACACGGTCAAGGGTGATGCATTCAGGAAAGTCCCCGTTCAGGATCCCAATCGCTATGGATTGCTCGGTAAAGGAGCTGTGTTAATGGTGTCTGCCTATCCTGACAGGACATCTCCGGTATTGCGTGGTGCCTATGTACTTGAACATATTACAGGGACACCTCCACCACTGCCGCCGCCTAATGTGGAAGCCCTGCAGGAAAACAGGGAAGGGGAACTACCAAAGACTGTACGTGCCCGTCTTGAAGCACACCGTGAAAACCCGAGTTGCCAGGGGTGTCATGGCATCATTGATCCCTTGGGCTTTGCCCTGGAAGGATTTGATGCGGTTGGTCGCAAGAGGACGGTGGACAGAATGGTCGGTACGCAAATTGACACCTATGGTGTGCTGCCCGACGGAACCGCAATCAGTGGTGTTGAAGATCTGCGTCATGCATTGCTTGAGCGGCCGACGCTGTTTGTGCAGAATCTGGCAGAAAAGCTGATGTTATATGCTCTGGGGCGCCCCATTGAAGCTGAAGACATGCCAGCAGTCAGGCAGGTTGTTCATGCGGCGCAAGCCAATGATTTTCGTTTTTATGACATTGTTCGGGAAATTGTCAGCACAGACCAGTTCCTGTACAAGCAGGCACCTGTCCACGAGGCAGGGGCCGATGTAGCAATGCAGTAAGCGGTAAACGTGTTATCACTCGTTAATTCATACAGATAAAACAGACAATGGGGAGAAACCCAATGTTCATTTCAAAGAAACATCTATCACGTCGCAAGGTACTCAAGGGTGCAGGAGCGAGTATTGCCCTGCCGATGCTGGATGCCATGATTCCAGCCGCGTCAGCCCAGCCGGCAGCAAAACTGCGTATGGGTTTTGTCTATATACCTCATGGTGCGGTCTATAACAGCTGGACGCCGGAACAAACCGGCAGAGACTTTGAAATGAGCAAAATTCTTTCTTCTCTTTCTGATTTCAGGGACCAGATGACAGTGGTCAGTGACCTGAGAAACAAGCCAGCAGAAAGCCCGGACCCCCATGCCATTACGGCAGGGACATGGCTGCGTTGTGTCGCACCCGAAGGAACAGATAACCCTGAAGACGGAATCAGTGCTGATCAGTTTGCTGCTCGGGTACTGGGTAACGAAACACCGTTTCCATCCCTTGAGTTGTCCACAAATGGGGCCAACGGTGGCAGCTATTCATCCACCATTGCTTTCAGGACCCCCACACAACCCCTGCCAATGGAAAACAATCCTCGCAAACTTTATTTTCGCATGTTTGGTCAGGGAGAAACTTCCGAGGAAAGAGCATCTATTGCTGGAGAAACAACTTCGCTTCTGGACCTGGTTATGGAAGATGCGTCTTCACTGAACAAGGAATTGGGAGCAAGTGACCGCGTTCTGATGAGCGAGTATCTAGAGTCGGTCAGGGAAATTGAAATGCAGATGCAGAAGCTGGCGGAACAGGATCTATCCGATGTGGATATTCCTGATGCGCCGGTGGGTATTCCCGGTTCATTCCCGGCCCATCTCGATCTCATGTACGACCTTATGGCACTGGCTTACCAGGCTGACCTGACCCGCGTGGCGACTTTCATGAGTGACAGGGAAGTGAGTATGCGCACCTACAATCATATTGGTATTTCCGATGCATTCCATCCGTTGTCCCACCACCAGGATGATCCTGCGAAACTGGATCGCCTGAGCCGGGTTCAGGCATGGTATGCCTCGTCGTTTGCCCGTTTCGTCAATAAGCTCTCCGACATGCCGGATGTAGATGGCTCAGTACTGGATAACTCCATGATTCTTTATGGCAGCTGTATGGCCAACAGTAACCTGCATAACAATGACAAGGTTCCATCAGTTATTCTTGGCAAGGCAGGAGGTCGTATCAAGGGTGGCCAACATCTCAAGTATGCTCAGGACACGCCGTTGGCTAACCTTATGCATACGATGCTGGACAGGGCCGGAGTCGAACTGGATCGCTTTGGCGACAGTACGGGATTGCTGACAGAAGTCTGATTTATATATGGAAAGTGCCTGTTGGCCTGTTTAATCCGTTACAACTGGAATCGCGATGAAGAAATTTCTGCAACACCTGGGTCTTACGACAGTATTGTCACTGACAGCGATAATTGCCTGGGCTGCTGATGTCACACTTGTGGACCTGGCAGAAGACAGACAGATAGACATGGCTCTTGAGCTCGTTGAGGCAGGCGTTGATGTCAATCGCCCCTCAGTTGATGGAACAACAGCACTGCACTGGGCAGCCTATTATGGCGAGTTGGAGCTGGCGCGTCGCCTGCTCCGGGCTGAGGCTGATCCCAATATGCAGAATGACTATGGTTCTTCCCCGCTTGGAGAAGCCGCAGCCAGGGGTGACTTGCCAATGATCAGCCTGTTGCTTGAGGCTGGTGCTGATCCTGAATCTGTCAATCCGGAAGGACAGACTGCCCTGATGGCTGTAGCCCGGACAGGAAATGTGCAGGCCGCTCAACTGCTGTTATCCCATGGGGCAAATGTGAATGCTGTTGAAAGTTGGGGCGGTCAAACTGCACTGCACTGGGCGTCGGCAAGAAATCATCCCGCGATGATAGAATTTCTGGTCAACAATGGGGCAGAAGTGGATGTCCGTGGGATTGACAGGAACTGGGCGCGGCGGGTGACTTCTGAACCACGCATGAAAGACATGAAAACCGGTGGTTTGACTCCGTTGCTCTATGCGGTAAGGGAGAACTGCCTGGCTTGTGTGGACATACTTCTGGATGCCGGAGCTGACATCAATAAGCCAGACCCGGACAACGTTTCGCCCCTCATTCTGGCTCTCGTTAACATGCGGTACGACATTGCCATGTTACTGATCGAAAATGGCGCAGATATCAATCAATGGGATTATTTTGGACGTACACCGCTTTATGCAGCTGTGGATACCCACCTGGTAGCCGGTCGCAGTAATCGTGGAGATCTCCCTTCTGTTGATCAATACACGGCATTGGATGTGGCCAGGGTACTTTTGGAGAAGGGGGCAGATCCTGATATCAGCCTCAAGCTGTATCCACCTGCCAGGGAAATAGTGTATGACAGAGCCAATGATTTCAGCCTGATGAATACCGGGTCAACGCCAATCCAGCAGGCCGCCTATATTGGTGATATAGAAATGATGAAGTTGCTCCTGGAATATGATGCAGACTGGCAACAGCCTAATGTCTTTGGTGTAACCCCCATGATTGCTGTCACCAGCAAATCTACCAATGAAAATACCAGGGGCTCGCTGAAAACCGAACAGGATGTGATGAAAGGCCTGGAGGTTCTTTTGTCTGTAGGAGCCGATATCAATCAGCATGGAGGTCGCTTTGGTGAGACACCTTTGCATACCAGCGCAAGGATGAACTGGGCAAACGTGGTTGAATTTCTTGTCGCGAATGGGGCAGACCTGTATGCCACGGATAACCGGGGTCTAATTCCTCTCCAGTACGCTACCGGCGATGCTGATGTCGAACAATTCGGTGGGTCGGATATCGTGGGCGAGCTTCCCGAAATGGCAGCGCTGCTGCAAAAACTGATGGACGAGAATCCCCGATAAGCCGGGAATGAATTTCAAGAAAGGGGGTAGCGTTGTTACCCCCTTTTTAGTGGGCAATCATAAATGGTGGCATCCCTTTCTCCTGACCAGAATCTGAATACTTTGCTGGATACTGTGGCTGACTCAATATCTACCCATGGTTGTGTTGTACTCGATAATGCTCTCCCAGCTAATCTTGCAGTAGGCCTGTTACAACATTTCAAATCCCTGGATGATGAAAAGTTCAGGCGGGCGGGTATCGGTCGTGAAAATGATTTTCAGGTGAACCGCTTCGTGCGTACGGATGAAATTCATTGGCTTGATGGGTCGCATCCGGTAACACGGGAATACTTCGAGTGGATGGAATACTTCAGGGAAGGAATGAATTTGAGACTTTTCCTGGGTTTGTTCGATTACGAATGCCATTACGCCTATTATGATGCCGGGGCATTTTATAAAAAACACGTGGATGCCTTTCGAGGCAGTAATACGCGTATTCTTTCCACTGTACTGTATCTCAATCCTGACTGGACGCCGGATGATGGTGGTGAGTTGGTTATGTATACGCCAGATGGCCAATCGGTAATTGATACCATCGCCCCCCGTTTTGATCGTCTTGTGGTTTTTCTCAGTGAGGAATTTCCCCATGAAGTGCTTCCGACGAAGGTCTCCCGTTATTCCCTGACTGGATGGTTCCGCAAGAACAATTCCATGATCGACTCCATTGATCCTGTGCTTTGATTCATTGGTTGGCTGCCTGCCCCAAGCTTATTACTCTTTTCTACTGGTACAACTGACAATAACAGGATGGTGAAGTGTTGCGGAAGATGCTGCGGCTCTTTGTCAATGATGCTCTGCAGCAGGTATCAGGCCAAGCTTCCCATGAATTGCGGAAAAGAGATGAATAAACCAAGCGTAGCCATTATCATTTTCCACAACATACCTGAAAGGGGTTACCCATGAAAAATGTGATTGCAACCACGTGCATTGTTGTTGGCTTACTGCTGACTACACTGAATGTTTCAGCCCAGGAACACAGTGCGAGAGCCGTACTACTGAAATCGGCCGAATCACTGGGGGGACTTGAACGCTTACAATCCCTGGAAAACTTTGTACTTACCGGATTCGGTCAGCGTTACTCCACGAATGGGAATCTGAGTCCGGACCCCAATGCACCGCCAAAATGGCAGTCTGTGACCGATGCCCGACGCAGTTTTGATCTGATTGACCAGCGGGCGCTTAATCAGGAGAGAAACAGTTTCCAGTACCCACTGGCAGCCTCATTTGGCCATACCTGGGCACTTAATGGCTCGGTTCAGGAAGGTGCGGCAATGCTGGACCATCCTGTACCTGCGATATTGGCCGCATTGGCGCCATCCACTGCCCTGGGACCGGTATCAAGCGAGGATGGCTATACGGTTGTCCAGTTTACGCTGGCTGACAGTGAGACAGTCTGGCTGGGACTGGATCCGATTACCCATCGCCCCTACTGGTTCCGTCGCATTACTGGCGACCACACATTGGGAGATGTGATAAATACCACTTACTTCACTGGTTATGTGCCCTATGACGGAGTGGAGATGCCACTTGGCATCATGGCCAAAATAGACTGGCGTGAACAGGTTACCTATATGTTGCAGGTGGACTCCTATCGGATGGATGTTGATGACATGCCATCATTTCCAGAGACAGCATCAGGGGCCAGTAGTGCTGAACCAGATGTTGAAGTGATAGTCACTGAAATGGCTAAGGGTGTCTGGGATGTTCGCATTCCAGGATTCGGACAGGGTGGTGATGGAGGACCGGTTATGGAGTTTGAAGATCACCTGGTCATGTTTGAGCCTTATGGAAATGAGCAGCATACCCTGGCCCGCATTGATGCGGCGAATTCGCTAGTGCCGGGGAAGGAAGTCACTCACGTGATTACAACCCATCATCATGGCGATCATGCTGGTGGCGTGCGTGCCGCTGTTTCTCGGGGGATTACCATCATCGGTGAACGGGAAAACGGGCCGTTTTACGAGGCGTGGGTGGCTCGCTCAGCCGTCAACTTTCCTGATGCCCTGGCCAGCGATCCTCAACCGCTTAAATTTCTGCCAGTGGATGATGTTCTGGTGCTGGAAGATGCCATGCGTCGTCTGGAAATCTACCAGGTCGTAGGGCATGCCCATATGGGTAATGCCGTGTTTGCCTATTTGCCGAAGGAAAGAATCCTCATGGAGGGTGATCTGGGTGATGTGAACTGGGAGTGGCACTGGTGGGCAGGGGCCCTTCAGGCCAATATTGATTTCTATAAGCTGTCACCACTTACCAATGTGCCTGTGCATGGCGTGCCTTTGCCTGTTGAGGAAGCGCTCCTGCATCATCAGGAACAGGCGGAAGCAGCATCGGCTTTTTGTGATGAAAGCAAAGTAGCAGGCATCCCTTTCTTTGGCTGTCCAGTGAAGTATTCCTCAAGCGGAATTATATCTACCCAATAAAAAAACGGCGGGACCAGCCCGTCGTTTAATTTTTTGATTCAGATCCGTGAATATCAGAACTTGTAATTAAGGCCTAACTGGTAGACCACAGGATCAATCTGGGCATCGACATTGATTTCTGTCACGCCCAGCCCGACACCGGAAGGTGATTTCACCATGCCTTCGGTATCAATATCAATCCACCACGCTGAAGCCGTAAAGCCCCAGTTGTTGCTGAAGTTGTAGTCGAAACCGATACGGCCGGAAATTCCCCAGGAATCATCCAGCGAGAGGGAACTGTCACCAAACACGCTTTCGAAGTTGCTACTGGCAGATTCATCAAAGAATATGGTGTAGTTAATGCCGATTCCAATGAATGGCTGGAATGGTGATGAGGATGCTGCCGAGAAATAGAGCATGCTCAGTGTAGGAGGCAGGTGTTTTGTATCGCCCACTGACGTGACGCCGAGTGCTCCTGTGCCCTTCGCAGAAATATCATGCTCAAAGGGGGTGGCGGCGAGCAATTCAATGCCCCACTTGTCGCTCATCATATAGGTGGCAGTAATACCTGCCTGGGTGTTGCTGTCCACACCGACGCCTGTCTTTGTGCCCAGGGCGGAGGTGAGATTACCGAGATTATCCGCAAAGAGATCGCCACTGGAGTCATCCGGCTGGACGAGAGTAGGGCCGACACGAAGAATGATGTCGCCTGCTTCATAGGCGCCGACTTCAATAGCAGCACCGGTAAGCGAGGCAAAGATAAGTGAGGAAAGTACCGGTTTGGCTAGCCTGTTAGTCATTATTTTTTTGTTAATGTGAGTAGTCTTTGAGTAGTTCACAATGTCTCCCATGACTGATTGAAGAGTGGGCTCACTTTACCAGCCATATCAGGATTACTGGTTGCGATAGGTCAAGACAAATGATTTGAATGGTTAGATAGTGTGTATGGGACAGGAAGTAGTTTCAGGTACAATACAGCGGTGTATATCAGTTTTAACTGGATGTTTTGTCAGGAGAATGTCATGGAAATAATCATCAAGCGTCGAAACCTGTTAAAAGCGCTGGCAGCAACTCCTGTCATTGCCTCCCGTGTAGTGTCTGCCCAGGAAGAGGGACTGGGTCCCCGCCAGGGACGCCTCAAGCAAAGTGTCATGCCTCAGGTCTGGACAGGAACAGACTTCACTATTGAGGAACGTTGCGAAATTCTTTCCCTGATGGGTTTTGCCGGAATGGATCTGCCACGTCCGAACCAGATTTCGGTACTCAAGGATTTCGGACTGACCCCAACACTGATGACCGGCACGGGTACCACTTTCCAGGATGGTCTCATACGTCGTGAACTGCATGACCAGATAGAAGAAGAAACCATGGCCGGTATTGATATGTGTGTCGAGGCGGGATGCAGTAACCTGATTGCCCTGCCAGGTGAACGTCGTGGCATGTCCAGGGAAGAGGGGGCAGATAATGCTGTTGAAGCCCTTTCCCGTGTTGCTCCCTATGCTGAGGAAAAGGGTGTTAATGTCTGCATGGAAATTACCAACTCCAGGATAGCCGCGGATAACCGCACAGACCAGGTATTTGATGACATTTACTGGGGTTTTGATGTCTGTCGCCGCACCGGTTCACCAAACATTACCGTGGTTTATGACTTTTACCACGTCCAGATTGCCAATGGGGATGTGGTGAGGACCATGCAGGACAATATCGACCTTATTTCCCATATGCATGTAGCGGGCGTTCCTTCCCGCCGGGAAATTGATCGTACCCAGGAGCTGGACTATCGCTGGATAGCCCAGCAAATTGCCGATTCCGGCTATGATGGTTTTGTCTCCCATGAATACCGTTCCTCCGAGGGCAGGAATCCGCTGGTAAGTCTGGCAGTGGGTTATGACATCATGACCGTGTACTGATTATCAATATCGGGATATATTCCAGATTTGCATTACACGCCTGAAAACACGGCTGAATCTGAAGTCTGTGAGTCGCCTACATCACTTTTGAGTGCTTGTAGATGGTTTGTACATTGTTTGTTGAGCGGTAGTTAACAGATAGTTAACAGACTGTTAACAAACCAGTTGACAGATAGCTGATCGAAATCCCTGGTACGTCAATTATCCCTGGTTCGTCTATTTCATTATTCATTACCCGTCAGTGTCCCAACTGTACCCTGTATTCATAACCTGTGTCTGTGCCACTGTGCCTAAACAGCTGGCACAAATGGGGTGGGAGTACACAAGGTCTTGTCTGCATAATTTCTTTAATTCCTGACTGGGCAAGTCGCTGCTATTTGCTGCCCCGAAGCACCTGATTTTTTTGACTATTTTAATTTTTCAAGAGACACCTGGCCTGATCGACAATCTGAATGTGAAAGAAAATTGCAGAATCGCTCTATTCTGTGTAAGAAAAACCATGCTGAAAGATTTTTAACTTGTTGAATTATATAGAAAAAGTTTCGGTAAAAATCAGCTGTTGACCTTACTTAATTGAGAGGGTACAAATACATCGTTTTTTGTGGGTTTGCGCCAATAAAAATATTTGTATTTCACGAAGAAATACAACAACACAATAAAGCGGGCAAACCTGCTGAAAAATACTTTTTCCAACAAAAGGGGGAGTTCATGAAACTTACCAAAATGAAAGTGGCCGTATTCTCTGCGCTTGCTGCGCAGGCCGGCTTTATGGCGGATACTGCAATCGCACAGGATGATGGCGGTATCGAAGAAATTATCATTACAGCAACCCGTCGTGAGACCGATGTACAGGACGTGCCTCTTGCGGTAACCGCACTGACAGGTGAAAGCCTGGCAGACCAGAATATTGAAAACCTGGAAGACCTCACCGGTGTTGTACCCAACGTACTGATTGCCGGTGGCAATGGTGGTACTACTTCCGGTTCTTTCTACATGCGTGGTATTCCAAACGTTGGTGTCTACATCGACGGCATCTGGCAGGTATCCAGCAATGGCCTGCTGACCCGTGACTTTGTTGAACTGGATCGTGTGGAAGTACTGCGTGGCCCACAGGGAACCCTGTACGGTCGTGACTCCACCGGTGGTTCCATCCACATGCATTCCAAGCTGCCTGCTGAAGAATTTGGTATAAACCTGAACATCGGTGCCGGTAACCTGGACCGTCGTGACCTGATGGTTTCTGCTGACATTCCCCTGGGTGACAACCTGCGCACTAAGTGGACCCTGGGCAGCTACTCACAGGACGGCTGGATCAAGAGCCTGACTACCGGTGACAATGCTGGTTGGCAGGACAGTGAAGTATTCCGTGGCGACATCCTCTGGACCCCGACTGACAACCTCAGCTTCCGCCTGATTCACCAGGAAGACGATCAGGTTGGCCAGCAGGCACGTGTTCAGTCGCGTATTGACTACACTGTTGCCGACGTTCAGGGCTTCCAGATGGGTATTGCCCAGGCCGTAGACATTGCCAGTGGCGGCAAGTTCAATCCCAGCTACGCCGTAGCCGGACATCCCGGTGGCACTCTGGGCAAATGGGAAAGCCGTCTGTCCTCAACGACGCCAAATGAGCAGTTCCTGGAACAGACTACCTTCCATGCTGACTGGGACATCAACGACACCATGCACCTGAAATACATGTATGGTAAAACGTTTAACGATTCTTCAGTCTACAACGACTGGGGTGGTTCCGAGTACAACTTCTTTGTGAACTACAACGTTACAGCCCTTGAACTGGAAAGTCATGAATTCCAGTTCACCGGTTCCTTGTTTAACGACTCCGTTGATTACACTCTTGGTTACTTTTCCTGGGAGCAGGACAGTCGTAACCGTGGCGCAGAGTGGGGTTCTGCTGACTGGACCTTTGCTGATGATAGCAATGGCACCGTCCAGACCCTGGACTGGGCTGCTGTTATGGCGAGCCCCCAGTGTAATGACTCTCCTTCAGACCGTGGCCTGACTTTCCCTGGTGATACATGGCCACAGCCTTGTGCATGGTTGCCTTCCGGTTGGGCATCCGCTTTTGCCGGCCCTGGCTTTGCTAGTAACCGCTCTGACCGCCTCAATGGTGGCACTCAGGATGGTGATGCCATTTTCGGTGAAGCAACCTGGTATGTTAATGATGCATGGGATGTGACTGTAGGTTTCCGTACCCACGATCAGGATAACGTGGGTCATGCCATGTCTCCTGCCCAGCTGGCGTCTAATATTGCCAATGGCCTGACTGAACAGCGTCCGTTTGAGCTGAACACAACTTTTTCTGATCGCGGCATGGCTGTGGCCGGTCCCCTGGATGTGTTTACCCCTACCAGCTTCAGTGCTGACACTTACCGGTTTGCCACCACGTATGATATCGCCGATGACATGATGATCTACGCGGGTTACAGTGAAGGCTTCAACTCCGGTGGTGTTTCCCAGTATGAAGACTCTGTTGGCCCCGTTGTTATCAACTATGCGCCTGAAGTCATCGAGAACTGGGAACTGGGGCTGCGTGCCGACATGCTGGACGGTTCACTGCGTGCCAACGTCACTTACTTCAAGACTGACTGGCTGGGAATTCAGTACCTGGGTACGGTAATTGACCGCGCTACAGGTATCGAAGCGACCGAACTGGTTCTGCAGAATACCGCTAATGGTGAAGCAGAAGGTGTTGAAGTTGAGCTGACTTACCTGCCAACTGATCGTCTGACTCTGCAGGCTAACCTGGGCTTCCTGGATACGCAGTACACCAGCATTAACCCAGGTGCACCGCTGCCCAAGGACTCCGAGTTCGCCAGGGCACCGGAAACCACCTACATGCTGAGTGCTGAGTACGAGTTTGATAACGTATTTGGTGGTAATCTGATGGCTCGTATCCAGACCAACTACTGGGACAGCTACTGGCGCGCTTCCACGCTGGAACTTCGTCAGAACTTCCAGGGTCTTGTCAGCGACTCCCCTGCAGGTGATCTCTGGATGACTAACGCCCGTGCGGTCTGGTCACCACAGGATGATAGCTACTCTATCACTCTCTGGGCCAACAACCTGACTGACGAGTACAACTTCAACTCCGGCTTCATGCACGGGGTATGGCAGTTTGACTTCGCCACGGTTGACCGTCCACGTGAGTACGGTATTACCTTTAATACCCGTTTCTAGGCTTTATCAGGAACGAGAAAAGGAGGGCATCAGCCCTCCTTTTTTTTGCCCGAATTTTTTGTAGGTAAACCAGTAAATTGTAGCTACTGCGCTTACTGATACGGCGTTAAAAGCAAAACAGGAGCACTGCGCCTGTACTGCAGTACTGTGCTTGGCTTCCTGTTTTGCTTCTGCCTTGTCTCAGTTGCGCTCGTGACGCTACCTGCTTTTGACTGTATTTCAGAGGGAAATTGAGGGTAGGGTTGAGCTGAAAGTATTCCTAGGCCAGAACGGCAACGCTTTTGATCTGCGCGAAGAGAGGTCTGCCGCGGGTGATGGCTAGGTCATTCACGGCTTTGCGGGTAACCCTGGCCAGAAGCGGGTATTTACCCAGGCTCAGTTTGATCAGCATTTGTGATTCGTTTTCATCGGTCATTTCCTCTACCGTTACCGGGAATATGTTCTGGATGGAGGTGCCTGCCTGCTTTTCCAGGGCCAGGCTGACATCATGGGCCGCAATTCTCAGGCGCACAGTGCTGTCGGGTTTCAGAGCCGTGCCAGTAACGGTGAAAATATTGCCGCCTACATGCAGTTCGGTAAGTGAGTATTCATGATCTATGCGGCTGACCTTGCCTTCCAGTAATGACTCCGCATCGCTTCTGTGGGACAACGGCAGGTCCAGGCGTGTCAGCATGTCCTGGATGGCGCCAGAGCCAAGTATTTCTCCCTTGCGAAGAATGACCAGATTGTCTGCCAGGCGAGCCACTTCGTCAGTGGCATGGCTAACATACAGAATGGGTATATTCAGGTTCCTGTGCAGGTTCTCCAGGTAGGGCAGGATCTCCAGCTTGAGTTTCTGATCCAGTGAAGAAAGAGGTTCATCCATCAGCAAGATGCCCGGGCTGACGCCGAGGGTTCTGGCAATAGCAACCCGCTGTTGTTCGCCACCGGATAGGGTCGTTACTGACCTGTGCAGCAGGTCGCCAATATCCAGCAGGTCTATGGCATCGTCCAGGGCGATGCGTCTTTTCTCCGGCGCTACCCTGGACAAGCCATAATCAAGATTCGCCTGGACATCCAGGTGTGGGAATAGTCCGGGTTGCTGGAATACATAGCCAATGGGTCTTTGGTGAACCGGCATGAATTGCGGCCCGTCCTGCCAGGTATGCTGATTGAAGACAACTCTGGCGCCGGGAATCTGCTCCAGTCCTGCAATAACTCTGAGTAAAGTGGTCTTGCCGCTGCCGGACGGGCCAAAGATGGCTGTGACGCCATGCGTTGGCAGGTCCAGATTAACGTCCAGGCGGAAATTGTTCCGTTGCAGTGAGAAGTGGACAGCCAGGCTCATGATTTCCACACCCTGAAGCGGCGATTGCTGCCATAGACACCGGCGAGCAAAAGGAAGGATAAGAGCATGAGACCGGCTGCAAGCCAGTGGGCCCGGGCATAATCCAGGCTTTCCACGTGGTCATAAATGGCTATGGACAGCACCTGGGTCTGACCAGGTATATTACCGCCTATCATCAGCACAACCCCGAATTCACCAATGGTATGGGCAAACCCCAGAACGGCTGCGGTAATAAACCCCGGTCGGGCCAGGGGCAGGGCAATGGTCCTGAAACGATCCCAGGGCGAAGCCCTTAGTGTGGCAGCCACTTCAAGATGGCGCTGGCTCAGGGCCTGAAAGGCATCCTGTAGGGGTTGGATAACGAAAGGCATGGAGTAAATGACGCTTCCAATGACCAGGCCGGTAAAGGTAAAGGCCAGGGAGTCCATGCCAAGGGCAGCCAGGGGACCATTGGCACCAAGTAGTATCAACAGGTAAAAACCAAGTACCGTGGGAGGTAATACCAGCGGCAGAGCCACAAGCGCCTCTACGCAAAACCTGAAACGCCACCGGGTTCTTGCCAGCCACCATGCTAGGGGAGTCCCTGCAAGTATCAGGAGCACCGTGGATACGAGGGATAGCTTCAGGGTCAGGAGCAGGGCGGTTATATCCGCTTCAGTCATCATCAGGGACTGGCGAAGCCATTGCCGCGGATAATGGCCCGGGCTGCCGGTGTCTTGAGGAAGGAAAGAAACTCCTCAACACCGGGATTATCTGTCAACTGGATGCCCTGGTTTTCAATGGGAGAATAGACGGCGTCCGGTACCAGCCAGTAATTCCCGGCCTGCATATATCGGCCATAGATGAGCTGTGAAAAAGGAATCAGGGCCATATCCACATCGCCACTGATCGCAAAGTGATAGGTCTGGCCAATATTTTCACCGAACACGAGCTTGTCCTGCAGGGATTCCCAGGCATCAAAGGCTTTCAGGGTGTCCATGGCGGCCTGGCCAAAAGGGGAGAGCTTGGGGTCGGTCATGGACAGGAGTTCAAAGTCGCCATTCTGGAGTACGGAGGGGTTTATCGGGCGGTTCCTGACACTCCATAAAGCCAACTGGCTTCGCGAAAAAGGGAAAACGGATGCTTCGGGAAAGCGCTGGCTGTTGTGGAGAGCTTCAGTGCGCCGGGGATCATCGGACAGAAAGACGTCAAAGGATTCTCCGCTCATGATACGACCATAAAGGCGGGCGCTGGGGCCCGGCACAAGCACGAGTCGGTGTTCGTAGGACTGCTCAAAACTTTCCTTGAGTTCTTCCAGTGTAAAATCAAACTGATTGGAAACGGCAACCCGGACGTCTGCCCCGAACGCCACTGAACCCAGGCCGCTCAGGGTGACCAGGAGAATGCTGATACGTAACATTTTTATGGCAGCGCTATATCTCATATCCGCCGCATTATGCCAGATTGAACGGGTTTTCGGGTACTGTGACTGAATCAGGAAAAGTTTGTCGTGCGGGGCTATGGGCCGATCGATTAACTGACCTGCATTGCAACAAAGCCATCAAGACCACGGATGCGATCAATCCAGGCCTGGATTGCCGGATACTTGTTCAGGGTGAATCCCCCTTCATCGGCCACATGGGTATAGGCAAAAAGTGCTATATCGGCGATTGTCACACTTTCACCAACCAGGAACTCGTTATGTTGCAGCCCATTTTCAAGTATCCCGAGAGCCTTCAGTCCGCCAGTTTCCTTGCTGTCATACTCTGATTGGCGCTCAGCTGGCATACCCTGATATTTATTAATAAAACGGCGCACAGCGATATTGGGTTCATGGCTGTATTGCTCAAAGTACATCCATTCCAGCACTTTAGCCTTGAGGTACCTGTCTATAGGCAGTAATTCCGACCCGTAAGCCAGGTAGAACAATATGGCATTTGATTCAGCCATGAATCGACCATCTTCCAGTTCCATGAGGGGAATCTTCCCATTGGGGTTCTTTTCCAGGAACTCTTCTTTTTGTGTATCGCCGGCCAGGATATCCACAGGGATCCATTCATGGCTGAAGTTCAGGATTGAGCAAAGCAGTTTGACCTTGTAGCAGTTGCCGGATTGAAGGTCGCCATAGATTGCCATTGATCTCCAGGGAGGGGTTAACGTGGAAACAGCACAACGGCTGCGATAAAGACAAGTCCATTGAGGGCCAGTGCCATTACAGGCAGTATTACAGGTTTTTCTCCCCTGATCAGTCCAATCTGCCCGGTAATCATTCCGGACAACACCAGGGCCACCATGAAAGAGAGGCCAATGTTGAAACTGTTGTAGCCGGCCTGGATATCCTCAGTAGTACTACCGAGTCTGTTGACAAGAAGGATGGCGCTTACAACCAGGCATAGCAGGGCAATGGACGAAAAGAGAAAACCGGGTTTTGAGCCTGTACTGTCAGTCATGAAATACCTGCTGCAAGTAACGGTAAAATAACTCCTGAATTTCAGAATACCGCACTGATGAATTTATCGAAAATTGCCCTATGGTGAGAAACATCCTGTGAAGCTCTCATGAAGGCGATTTGCCCTTGTTCAAATTCTGTTTGTAGCCAGAATTTCAACGCAGAATTTTTCTTCTGGCAATGTCCACATAAAGTAAAGAGCGAATATCAGCATCCGGCTTTGATGGCTTGGTCAATTCCCTTTGGAAAAAAAAGAGGCCGAAGCCTCTTTTTATACGTCACCCATGTACCAGTGGATTCTCAGACCTTGAGTCGTGGGAATACCTTGCGGATGTTGTGCTCAAAAATATTGGCCTTTTCCTCGTCAGAGATGGCCGCGTTATCAATATAGCGCTTGGTGTCATCGAAATACTGTCCGGTTTCCGGATCAATACCACGAACCGCACCAACCATCTCCGAGGCGAAGAGAATATTTTTATTGTCGATCACATTGAGCAGCATGTCGATGCCTTTCTGGTGATAGACACAGGTGTCGAAATAGACATTGTTCATCAGCAGTTCATCAAGTGGAGGCAATTTCAGCATATCCGCCAGGCCACGGAAGCGCCCCCAATGGTAGGGTACAGCACCTCCGCCATGGGGAATGATGAACTTGATGGTGGGGAAGTCCTGGCAAACCGTGCTTTGCATCAACTGCATGAAGGCTGTGGTGTCAGCACTGAGATAGTAGGAGCCCGTAGAGTGGAAAGCCGGATTACAGGCGCCACTTACATGAATCATGGCCGGTACATCAAGCTCCACCATTTTTTCATAGATTGGGTACCAGTAACGATCTCCAAGTGGGGGTGAGTCAAACTTGCCACCGGAAGGATCCGGATTCAGATTACAACCCACGAAATCGAACTCGTTAACACAACGTTCCAGCTCAGCGACACAGTTACTCAGGTCAGTTCCCGGGGACTGTGGCAGGGCGCAGGCTCCAATAAAGTTCTCAGGGTAGAGCTGGGTCACACGGTAGATCAGCTCATTGGTGTGTTCAGTCCAGTATTTACTGGTCCACTCATTACCAATATGGGGGCCCATCCAGGAGGCCCTGGGAGAAAAAATAGTGCAGTCTGTGCCACGCTCGCGTTGTAATTTCAGCTGGCTGTTTTCCAGGCTTTCCCTGATCTGGTCATCAGTTATGCTAATGATCCCTTTTTCGCCTTTATGCGCATGATCCTGCTTCAGGGCTTCTTTCTGTGCATCCCTGTATTCGCCCAGTTCATCCGGGGCAGTGGTGTAATGGCCATGACAATCAATAATCATACTTCTAGGGTCTCCGGTCATGAAAATCAGGCGCTAAGATAGCAGATTTAGTCCAGACGTGCAGTGCGTAATTATGTCCTTTTCATGTGGTATTCGATACTGATCGGAGCCGGTATACTGCATGATTGAAATATCATATAGTCTGAATTCGATCTAATAGTAATTCTTTTAAAACAAATAGATATGGCTGTTATTTCATGTAATGTGTCACTGCGTGGGCAGACTGAAACATAATAAATAAATTGGGATATGGGGAGCGTAAATGAATCAGCAGGTTATTGACGACAAAAGAGAAATTCGGGAGCTGGTAGATAACTGGGCTATTTTCAGCGATGCCGGTGAGTGGGAGCGTTTTGCCGAGTGTTGGCATGATGATGGTTTCATGTGTGCGACCTGGTTTCAGGCGCCCTGCTACGAGTTTGTGAGGGCGCGTCGGGAAGGCTGGGAAAAAGGCGTCAGTATTATCCATTTTCACGGCGGATTTACCTGTGATGTGGTTGATAACAGGGCTGTTGCCCAGACCAAGATGACCATTAATCAGAGAGCGCCAGTTCATGATGTTATGGTGGATGTTGTCTGTACGGGGCGGTTTTATGATTTTTTTGAAAAGCGTGAAGGTCGGTGGGGCATGGTTCGCAGACAGCCTATTTACGAGAAAGATCGACTGGATATAGTCAGTCCCAACGACTCGCTGGCGTTGGACCCAACTCTGCTTGATACTTTTCCGGAGGGATACCGGCATCTGGCCTATCTCCAGTCTTCCATAGGCTATGCTGTTGCTAAAAGCGGCCTCCCTGGACTTAAGGGGCCGGAAGTCGAGAAACTCTATGCGGAGGGAAAAGCATGGCTGAATGGGGCGCTCTCACCTGGCAGGCCTGAAATAGTCAAATAGGTCGTTATCAGGCAGGTACATTCCTTCACAACTCATGCAAGTCCATACCCTGAGAGATTCCGTATGAGAAAGGAATCCTGTATCATATTGTTGGGTTAATATTTTGATTTCCTTACGAAAAACAAGGATATAGATGAGCGCCGATATCAAGGTAGACAAATTCTCCAAAGACACACAGCTTGTGGACAAGCACGGCCGGGTCATCGACTACATTCGTATTTCTGTGACTGATCGCTGCGATTTTCGCTGTGTCTACTGTATGTCCGAAGAAATGACTTTTCTTCCCAGGAACCAGGTCCTGAGTCTTGAAGAAATTTACCTTATGGCCAAGGCTTTCACTGAGCTGGGAGTCAGAAAAATCAGGCTAACTGGTGGGGAACCCCTCGTTCGGCGCAATGTCATGAGCCTGATTGAAAAAATTGGACTGCTGCCAGGCCTTGATGAGCTGCTGCTGACTACTAATGGTTCGCAACTTGAAAAACTCGCTGCCCCTCTCAAAAAGGCGGGAGTCACCCGCATTAACATCAGTATGGACAGTCTTGATGCGGACCTGTTTCACCAGATGACCCGCACGGGAAAGCTGGACAAGGTGAAACGGGGAATCGAGGCCGCGGTTGCGCAGGGGTTTGATGCTATCCGTATTAATTCCGTTATCCTGCGTGGCAAGAACGATCATGAAATTCTGGACTTGATCGAATATGCCATGGGACTGGGAATCAATATTGCCTACATCGAGGAAATGCCCTTAGGGGATATCTCGGATCATGAACGCATGGATACCATGGTAAGCAATGAAGAGGTCAAGGAAAAAATCAGTGAGCGTTATTCACTGACTCCACTTGATATGAGCACAGCGGGTCCTTCCCGATACTGGGGCATCGATTCCCATAAAACACGTGTTGGCTTCATTTCGCCTGTGAGTCATAACTTCTGTGACACCTGTAATCGTGTGCGCCTGACGGTGGAAGGGAGATTGCTGTTATGCCTGGGCAATGAGCATTCCATGGATTTGCGAAAAGTAATTCGTGATAACCCGGGAAATGATGAGATGCTCAAGGCACATATTATCCAGGCAATGGACCTGAAACCCCTCCGGCACTATTTTTACGACAAGGATGAGCCTCAGCTCGTCCGGTTTATGAATATGACGGGTGGTTAAACGTTTCAGACCGGCCCAATTATTAGCTTCTTAAACATTCATTTACTGTCCTGTTGTTGTTTTTTACTTGTATTTTCTTCTGGCTGACTCCTTGCACGACCACAAGAAATTTTTCCTATACTATCTTCATTACTGAATAATGCAGTTTATTTGCAGGAATAATTATGTCTCATAACAAACCACAGAAAGCATTCATAGCACTTCAGATCGCCGTCGTTACAGTCTCTGATACGCGAACGGAGGAGACAGATACCTCTGGTCAGTATCTGGCCGAGGCCCTCAGAGGAGAAGGGCACGAACTTAACCAGAAGCATATCTGCAAGGATGATGTGCAGGACCTGCGAGCCCTCGTCAAGGGACTTATTGATGATGATTCAGTTCATGCGGTACTTGTAACTGGAGGAACAGGATTTACTCGCCGGGATAATACTGTGGTATCCCTGACTCCATTACTGGAATCATCGATAGATGGATTCGGGGAAATTTTCCGCTATCTGTCCTATAAGGAAATCGGTTCCTCAACGATTCAGTCAAGGGCTTTTGCCGGTCTTAGTAATAACACGGTCATATTCTGCATGCCAGGGTCTCCGGGAGCGTGTAAAACTGCCTGGGAAGGTATTATCAGGGAGCAGCTGGATTCCAGGCACAGACCCTGCAATTTTGTGGATAGGCTTACTTCAAGGGATTGATAGGGGGTATAAAAAAGTGCAGCCTGGCGTCAGGGATACTTGGGGGGGAATCACTTGCCAGGCTGCACAGAGGGGGATTCTGTATTTTCCGGATATTCTCCGGGTCAAGAGTCGCAGCCTGTAAGCAGGTCAAGGGGAAACCTGGGTTCAGGCCGCGGTCTTTAGGGGATTGTGAAATTCTTGACTCAGGAATTACCTAGGGCAGGTTGAATCTGAGCCAGACTTCTCGCACCGCCTGTTGCTGTATTTAAACAGAGGCGATAACGATCAACACCGGTACAGCCAGCACAGCCATTGTACTCAGGGCGCTTACTGCGATCTCTTCAACAGCTTCGGAATTTTTAAATTTAACGGTCATCAGTTGTCTCCTTGTAAGATCATTTAGATGAAAAAACCACGCCTCTTTTGGAAACGCGGGGCTATAGTAACACAGTGTTACCAAAAAGGTAACATTAATTCCAAAAAATCTCATAAATTGTTACGATATTTGGATTTTTTGCGCAAAATATATTATTTTTGTTGTCTGTATCTCCATAATTACCCCTTTTTTACGGTATATGTATATTTTTGGATCACAATGTAACACTTTTGGTAACAATTTAGTGTTTCCCGTTTCATTTAGGCAAGACCGGCCGGAGAAACGCACAAAAGAGCTATTTCAAGCTCAAGCAGGAGAGAGTGTGTGGATAAGATAGAAACAGCGCTAAGGGGCGTTCATGTGGCCGTCCCGGAGTCACGGCAGCTGGATACGATGGTGCAGCTGTTGGAGCGGCGTGGTGCACGAGTCAGACAGGTCCCTCTGGTGGCCATTCATAATGCTCCCGATCCGAAGCCTGTGCTCGACTGGATCAGCGCTTTTATCGACTCCCCGCCGGATATGTTCATTGCGCTTACTGGCGAAGGTATAAGACGACTACTATCCCTGGCAGACCGGAACAGGATCAGGGAAGAGTTTCGACAGGCTCTGAAGTCGACAATGCTACTGTGTCGTGGCCCAAAACCACAAAGGGTTCTCCGGCAGGAGGGATTAAAGGCGGATATACAAGCCAGTGCTCCGACAACTGCCGGTATTATTGCCACCCTGGGAGAAATGAATATTCAGGGCCAGCGGATCGGTGTGCAGTTATATGGTGATGATCCCAACCTGACACTCATGAATTACCTGGAAAGTCGACATGCCAATATCGAAACGGTGGCTCCATATGTCTATGCGGATGAATTGGAGGAGAGCCGGGTTGTTGATCTGGTGGATAGCATTATTTCAGGCATGATCGACGTGGTGGCTTTCACCTCAAAACCACAGGTCAGGCGACTCATGCAGGTAGCTACCAGGCACAATCGCAGGGAAGAGCTGCTGGCTGCTATGCAAAACTGTTGTGTCGCCGCTATAGGCCCGGTTGTCAGGGAGCACTTGGAGGAAAATGGTATCGAAGTGAAGATTATGCCGCCGAAGGCGTTTTTCATGAAACCGCTTGTCACTGAAATCATGAGGTATTTCAGATCTGTTGATGACACTGCATAAGTGTATTTGGTCCAGTATAATTATCGGCAACCACCATGACGAAACTGAACGGAAATTAGCCATGATCAGGAATTTGCCGAAATTTCTTACGTTTATTACCCTGCTTACACTCACCTCTGCGAGCCAGTTTGCCAGCGCACAGTCGGCCGGGAAGGATCCGAATGAACTTTATGCGATCGTTGATACCAACCGGGGCACCATGGAATTTCTGCTCTACAGGCAGGTGGCACCGGTTACGGTGACGAATTTCGTCAATTTGGCGACCCGGGGCTATTACGATGGCCTGACATTTCACCGGGTCGTTGAGGATTTCATGATTCAGGGGGGGGATCCTGCAGGGGACGGCAGTGGTGGGCCGGGATATATGTTTGAGGATGAGATCAGGCTTCGCCATAACCAGATGGGTATCATGTCCATGGCCAATGCCGGCCCGGAAACCAATGGCAGTCAGTTTTTTATTACCCACCAGGCAACGCCTCATCTTAATGGGGCCCATACGGTGTTTGGTCTCGTTCACTCCGGTAAGGAAATCATTCACCAGATCAGGGCGGGAGATACCATCAACAGCATTACCATAGAAGGCAACGCGAAGGGTTTTCTGGAAAGAAAGGCTGACCGTGTTTATATGTGGAACCAGATCCTGGATGAGAAATTTCCGGACCTGAAGCCAGCCCTGACAGACTGATAGTCTGCTGCCCGGGAATCAGGTCAGGTCTTTGGCGGTTTCCTTGAGGGCTTGCTCTTCTTCTTCCTGCTGCTTTTCCTGTTCTTCAATATAAGGCCACAGGTAAGCCATCTGCGCTATGGAAAACAGAAACAGGATGGCCATGCTACCGAAGACCTTGAAGTCTACCCAGTAGTTGTGGAAAGTGAATGCCACAAAGAGGTTCGTGCATCCAAGGAAAAAGAAAACACCGGCCCAGGCAAAATTCAGTCTCTTCCACTTCTCCGCAGGTAACTCCACCACATGTCCAAGCATCAATTTGGTCATGTTGTCCTTGTTTACATATTCACTTGCCAGGAAAACGCAGGCAAATATCCAGTTCACCACCGGGGCTTTCCATTTAAGGATGGCCTCATCCCTGAAGATAAGGGTGAAGGAGCAAAACAGCACCACTGCACCAAGGAGAAAAATATGCGTACGACTGAGCTTGCCCTTGACCAGAAAAATGCTGCCATAGACTGCGATAGAGGCAATGAGGAGGACGGCCGTAGCACTGAAAATTCCTCCCAGGGTGAATTCGTAGCCACCAAGGACAATAAGCCTCTCGTCCAGCTTGTAGACGATAAGGAAGGCAATAAGTGGGATGTAATCGATTAACTGTTTCATTTATTCTACGAGAGCTCTTGGCGATATATGACATCCCATTATAGCGTGAATGGAAAAAAATGTTGGCAGGAACGGGCAGTGTGATAGAGTGCGCGGTCTTTGCTGAAGTGCCTCATAGAAGGACCTTGTTTTACGACGGATATTCCATGGCCCAGATTTTTGAAATACATCCTGACAATCCCCAGCGTCGGCTTATTCACCAGGCTGTGGAAATACTGCGCAAGGGCGGTGTCATGATATACCCGACCGACTCAGCCTATGCCCTGGGTTGTTATATACAGGACAAGGCTGCCCTTCAGCGGATCATCCGCATACGGCAGTTGGACTCCAGGCATAATTTCACACTGGTTTGCCGTGACCTGTCCGAGTTGGCCACCTATGCCAGGGTGAACAACTCCCATTATCGCCTGCTCAAGGCCTACACCCCGGATGCCTACACTTTTATCCTGCAGGCGACATCGGAAGTTCCGCGTTTGATGCTCAATCCCAAACGCAAAACCATCGGGATCAGGGTGCCTGATCATCCTGTGGTGTCCTGCCTGCTTGAAGAGCTCGATGAACCATTGCTGAGTACGACCCTTATTCTTCCCGGCGAAAGTGAACCCATGGCGGATATTGATGAGATCCGTAATCACCTGGGCAAGCAGGTGGACCTGATCATTGATTCCGGATTCTGCGGTCTGGAAGCCACTACTGTCGTCAATCTGGTTGATAGTGTGCCGGAACTGGTAAGAGTCGGAAAAGCCGATTCAGGACCCTTCGAATAAACGTTTGCCCCTGTCCCTGAAAAGAGCGAAAAAAACCGCTTCCCGTGCGCGTTTGGCTGTGACTTGATGTCTGCTTTGCAGGTATAATATTTCACAATTTTTCGAGCCAGGGAGTAACAATTGAGCTCAGTCGACTCGCAGCTGAGAGTGCTGTCAGGAATGCGTCCAACAGGACGTCTTCACCTTGGACATCTTCATGGTGTCATCAAAAACTGGACCACATTGCAGCACGAATACGAGTGCTTTTTCTTTGTAGCGGACTGGCATGCATTGACCACCCATTACGATGATCCCCTGATCATTGAAAACAATGTCTGGGATATGGTGGTTGACTGGCTTGCTGCCGGTGTCAATCCCAGTACTGCGACACTGTTTATTCAGTCCAGGGTTCCTGAACATGCCGAATTACACCTGTTATTATCCATGATGACCCCGCTGGGCTGGCTTGAGCGCGTGCCAAGTTACAAGGATATGCAGGAAAATCTGCAGGACAAGGATCTGAGCACTTATGGTTTTCTCGGATATCCCCTTCTGCAGAGTGCTGATATCCTCATTTATCGCGCTGGTCATGTGCCAGTGGGGGCAGACCAGGTTGCCCACGTCGAATTGACACGTGAAGTAGCGCGGCGCTTCAACCACCTCTACGGCCGTGAACCGGATTTTGAAGATAATGCCATTGCTGCAATCAAGAAAATGGGTAAGAAAGCGGCCAGCCTTTATAACAATTTGCGTAAAGCCTACCTGGAGACCGGTGACCAGGAAGCTCTTGAGCGGGCCCAGGCCCTGTTAAAGGAGCAGCAGAATATTTCTCTTGGCGACCGTGAACGACTGTTCGGCTACCTGGAAGGCAGTGGCAAGATGATTCTTGCAGAGCCCCAGTCCCTGTTGACCAGGGCGCCCAAAATGCCCGGGCTCGATGGACGCAAGATGTCAAAATCATATGACAACCTGATTTCACTGCGTGAGGAAAATGACTCCATCACCCAGAAGATCAAGCGCATGCCAACCGACCCCGCTCGAGTTCGGCTTGCTGATCCGGGGAACCCTGAAAACTGCCCGGTCTGGGAGTTCCACAAGGTCTATTCCGATGAAAAGACCTGTGAGTGGGTACAGGAAGGGTGCCGGAGTGCTGGCATTGGTTGCTTGGAATGCAAGAAGCCAGTTATTGATGCCGTTGTGGACGAGATAGAGCCGATTCGGGAAAAAGCCAAACAGCTTGAAGACAACATGAGTATGGTGAAGTCAATGATCTCTGATGGTTCCGAAAAAGCCCGCGAAGTTGCCCGGGAAACGATGGCTGATGTACGCCAGGCAATGGGACTCAGCTATCGCTGAGTGAAAATGATCAATAAATGGCTGAAAGAGCATGAGCAGCGAACAGGATAATGAGACACAGGCGATAAATTCCGGGGCCTCTCCGGAATCTCCTGTGGAGCCAACGGACTCGATATCTGGTGCCGGCACCTCTGCACCTGTTGATAATGAAGCTGACAGTGACAGTGTGGATGACAGGGTCAGTCTGCTGGTAGAGGCCAGGCAGCAGTCAGCCCAGGAAGAGATGCCTTTTGCTTTTGTGGCTGGCAAGGCCATGACTGACCTGCCCAAGGATCTGTATATTCCGCCAGATGCCCTGGAAGTATTTCTTGAAGCATTTGAAGGCCCCCTGGACCTTCTGCTGTACCTGATCAAGCGGCAGAATCTCGATATTCTCGAAATTAATGTCTCGGATATTACCGACCAGTATATTGCTTATGTTGAACTGATGGAGGCGGCGCATTTTGAACTGGCCGCAGAATACCTGGTGATGGCTGCCATGCTGGCTGAAATCAAGTCCCGTATCCTGTTACCACGGTCGGCAGAAGATGAGGAAGATGAGGAAGATCCTCGCGCACAATTGATCAGACAGCTACAGGAATATGAGCGCTATCGAGAGGCCGCAGAATCACTGGATGAATACCCAAGGGTAGAACGGGATATCCATATAGCCAGCGCAGAAGCGCCGCCAATGGAGCGGGAAATCCCTGAGCCGGAAGTGGAACTCAAGGAAATTCTCAATGCATTTGCCACTGTGCTGCGCCGCTCTGACATGTTCGAACATCATCATATCCAGCGCGACAGTCTTTCAACGCGGGAAAAAATGTCCCAGATACTCCTGAGTATCTCTGATAACCAGTTTACACCCATGCTCTCCCTGCTCAGAAAAGAGGAAGGACGAATGGGGGTTGTCGTCACTTTCCTGGCAGTGATGGAACTCATCAAGGAAGCGTTGATTGACATATCACAGAGCGAAGCTTTTGGAACGATTCATATCAAGGCAAGAATGACATGAGTGAAGAGACAGAAAAAAGGGGGTCCTCCCTGGCAACGAAACAGATCATCGAAGGGCTGCTTCTGGCTGCCGGCAAGCCAGTGCCAATGGGTAAAATTGCAGAAATCTTCTCTGAGGAAGAGCGCCCCGAACCTGATGAGTTGAAAGCCGCCCTGAAAGAGATTGAGGACGATTGCCAGGATCGTGGTTTTGAACTTAAAAAAGTCGCCTCAGGTTATCGCTTCCAGGTAAAGCAGCAATACAGCGAATGGGTGGGCAAGCTGTGGGAGGAAAAGCCGCAGCGCTATTCCCGTGCATTGCTGGAGACGATTTCCATCATTGCATACCGCCAACCGGTGACCAGGGGAGAAATAGAAAAAATCAGGGGAGTAGCTGTCAGTACCAATATCATCAGAACCCTTATGGAGCGGGACTGGGTCAGGATAGTTGGCCATCGTGATGTGCCCGGCAAGCCGGCCATGTATGCCACAACACGGCAGTTTCTCGACTATTTCAACCTCAAGAGCCTTGAAGAGTTGCCGCCACTTGCAGATATCCGTGATATGGAAGAAGTTGAGCCGGAGCTTTCACTCGACGATGACAAGCCGGAAAGCCGTGTACTTGAATTTCCCAGCGCCGAGGACATGGAAGATACCTTTGATGTTCCTGATGAGGAAGAGGAAATGGCTGCCGCTATTGGCACCAGGCCCATAGAGGAAATCCTTGGCGTTGTGGAAGAAGAGGAAGATGACCCTGAGCTGTGGGATGAAGAGGACTCTCCTGAAATGGCAGCAGCCACTGATCCCGAGCCTGTCCATATGTCAGGCGAAAACACCACAGAGTCAGTTACCGGGCTGGAAGTAGAGGCTGATGTAGAAGGATCGGATACGCCTGTCGCCTCGCCTGAGTCTGATAGTATGGAAGATGAGACTTCTTCTGATGAAGAAGGCGAGGAAACACGCCAGGACCAGGATAGCTGAGCACCATTTACAGCCTGTCACCCAGTCACTGACATTTCGTGAGAAATCATTGTGAACAATAACGCTGATGAAAAATTACAGAAAGTGCTTGCCCGGGCCGGTTTTGGCTCCCGTCGGGAGATGGAAACATGGATCTCTGCTGGCCGCGTGAAGGTCAATGGCATCGTTGCCAGCCTGGGTGACCGGGTCTGCGAGGATGATGCCATTGTTGTGGATGGCAAAAAGATGACGGCCAAGTCCGCCGATGAAGTTCCACAGCATGTCCTGCTGTATAACAAGCCCCTGGGTGAAATCTGTACCAGAAATGACCCGGAAGGTCGTCAAACCGTATTCGACAAACTCCCTGAACTTCATCATGCCCGCTGGGTCGCCATTGGACGACTCGATGTGAATACAAGTGGCCTGCTGCTCTTCACAACGGATGGCGAGCTGGCCAATAAACTTATGCACCCTTCCAGTACGATTGAGCGGGAATATGCTGTCCGCGTGCTGGGAGAGGTTACTCCCGAGATGATCCAGGCGATGCATAACGGGGTGATGCTTGAAGACGGTGTTGCCCGTTTTACGGATATCCAGTATTTCGCTGGTGAAGGGGTCAATCACTGGTATCACGTGGTCATCATGGAGGGGCGTAATCGCGAAGTCAGGCGATTGTGGGAGTCCCAGGGGGTTAAGGTCAGTCGCCTGAAAAGGGTTCGTTTTGCCAATATTTTCATCCCCAGTGAGGTCAAGGCAGGTCGGTATTGCGAGCTCAAGGGCAAGGAACTCACAGACCTGTACAAACTTGCCGGACTGCATTACCGCAGACCCAAAAAACCGTTGTTACGACGAAGTACGGCGGGCAAAACTGTTTACCAGGGAAGAGGAAAGCCGGGGAGCCGGAGAAAGGGAGCCGGGCCGGGTAAACCAGCTGGAAGGCGCAGCAAACGCTAGGGAATCAACGCTGAAGGCTGAAAGCGATTGCTTCAGATTTTCCATTATCGACCAAAGGGAAAAAGGGAAAAAGGGTAAAAGGGTAAAAGGGTAAAAGGGTAAAAGGGTTATAAGAGGATAAGAATCCAAACGGCCCTGGTATCTGAAATGTCGGCAAGAGCTTCTCTATTGATCATATCCTTGCGACTCCACCTGTTTCAGGCACCAAAATACAAGTATTCATTCCTGCGCAGAAAACGCTTTTCCGTTTTCATCCGTACCATCTTTCCCCATCAGGTACAGGTATATCGGTGCTAGGTCTTCCGGTTTGGGGAGAGAATCAGGGCTTTCCGCAGGATAGGCGGCCTTACGCAATGCTGTGGCACAGGGCCCGGGATTAACCGTGTTCACCCTGATTGATGAGGTATTTTCAAGCTCCAGAAACAGGACCTGCATCAGGGTTTCGACACCGTGCTTGGCTACTGTGTAGGGTGCTGAATAGGCGAATGGTTCGCGCCCAGCCGTGGAAGAGCTGAAAATAACGGAAGCCTTTTCTGCGGCCTTGAGCAGAGGAAAAGCATACCGGGTCAGGGCAAACCCCGCCGTCAGGTTGATCTGTAAAATCTTGTGCCATTGCTCAAGGCTGATAGTTTGAAAGGGCATCAGAGGCCCCATAAAACCCGCATTGTTGACAAGACCATCGAGTCGTCCGAATTCATTGACGATACTGTTGACCAGTTCGTTGTATTCCGCATCACCAGCCGTTTCCAGGTCCATGGGAGTGATGGCCGGTTGTGCGTATCCGGCTTCCTCAATTTCGTCGTAAACAGATTCCAGCTTTGAAACCGTTTTGCCCAACAGAATAACCGTGGCTCCGGCTTTGGCATAAGACAGGGAAATGGCACGCCCAATTCCTGAGCCAGCACCTGTCACCAGAATGACTTTATCGTTGAGCAAGCCCTCAGGGGCATCATATGTAAACAAAGGGAGTTCTCCTGAAATGTATGGAGCCGAAAAGCGGCTCAGGGGCTTGTTGCAAGGTCCAGAATGTCATCCGGGTGATTGATTATCCAGTCAGCTTCCCAGTCCTCAATAGGCAGGTCGTCAGGAATATAACCCCAACGAACACCAATACTGCCAGCACCGGCTCTACGGGCAGCCTCTATATCCTTGGGATGGTCGCCAACATAGAGTGTATTGCCTGGTGAACAGGCCAGTTTTTCGCAGGCCAGCAGTATTCCCTCTGGATCCGGTTTGCTCTTGGCCAGTTGATCCGCGCAAATAAGCACCTGGCTTTGCTGGAGCCTGTGAAACCTTTCTACCAGCGGCAGGGTGAAACGGCTTGGTTTGTTGGTGACGATTCCCCATGGAATTTCCTGCGCATCAAGTGCGCCAAGGAGGTTATCAATGCCGGGAAACAGCACACACTCTGTCTGGTGGATACGGACATCATAGCGATCGAGTAATTCCTGTAGATGTGCGTCAAAATCGTGATGGGTTTCGTCGACACCAAAACCCAGTTTGACGAGGGCCCGGGCGCCACTGCTCACAGTATTTCTTACCTGCGGCGCCGTTACTGCGGGAAGGCCATGACTGGCCAATTGGCTGTTGAGTATCTGGGTAAAGTCTCGTTCGGTATCGAGTAGAGTACCATCGAGGTCAAACAATACAGTTTTTGTCACGGATAATCCTGTATTCCGGCCTGTCAGGCGGGCTTGGTGAACACCATCAGGTAATTCACATCCACATCATTATCAAGACGGTATTTTCTGGTCAGCGGGTTATAGGTCATTCCTGTCATGTCGAGAAGTTCCAGGCCGTTTTCCCTTGCCATGGCCGATAACTCGGACGGCTTGATGAACTTATTGTAGTCATGGGTTCCCCTGGGCAGCATTCTGAGTATGTATTCTGCGCCCAGAACGGCTAAAAGATAGGCTTTTGGGTTTCTGTTGATCGTTGACAGGAACAGGTAGCCGCCAGGAGCAAGCATGGCGTCACAGGCTTGTACGACTGATGAAGGACGGGGTACATGTTCAAGCATTTCCAGACAGGTAATTACCGAGTACTGCCCCTGATGGTCGGCGGCAAATTCTTCCGCACTGGCCTGCTGATACTCCACTTCAACACCGCTTTCCAGCAGATGAAGCCGGGCTACTGACAGCGGAGCCTCACCCATATCAATACCTGTCACGTGAGCTCCCCGATGAGCCATCGCTTCACTGAGAATGCCTCCACCGCATCCTACATCCAGCACAGACTGACCGGCCAGGTTGATGTGCCGGTCAATAAAGCTCATGCGAAGGGGGTTGATTTCATGCAGGGGTTTGAATTCACTGTTACGGTCCCACCAGCGATTAGCCAGGGCTTCAAATTTTGCAATTTCTGCCTGGTCGATATTGCTGTTAATGGATGTATCGCCTGAGGTCATTTCCTGAATCCTGTGTGATGAGATGCCTGCGGGTCAGGCAATTTTTTCTGCCCAGGCCCGTACCCTGCTTTTCAGAGCCGGAATGTCCATAGAGGTAAGCTGTCCCTGGGCCACCGAAAGCTTGCCGTCTACCCAAACATAATTCACCTGGTTCGCCTGGGTGCTGTAAACCAGGGTTGATACCGGATCATAGACAGGTTGAGTATTCAGGTAGTCCATATCAATGGCGACCATATCGGCCAGTTTACCCACTTCAAGGCTACCCAGGGCGTCTTCGCGGCCAAGGGCTCTGGCACCATTCATGGTGGCCATATTCAGGACATCCCAGGCAGAAACCGCGTTGGCATCATTCGCCTGGATCTTGCCGGCCAGGGCAGCCTGGCGCATTTCATTAATCATATTCAGTTCATTGTTTGATGCTGCACTGTCAGTTCCAAGGCAAAGATTAATGCCGGCATTGAGCAATTCCTTTACCCGGCATTGGCCACTTGCCAGGTTGCCGTTGGAAGCCGGACAGTGGATAACGGTCACACCGGCATCAGCCAATTGCATGATTTCCTGATCTTCCAGCTGGGTGGCATGAACGCATTGCAGCAACTGTGAAAGCAGGCCAAGCTTCTCAAGTCTTTCCAGGGGACGCATGCCGTTATTGTTCACGGCATCCTGGACTTCCTGGGCGTTCTCATGAAGATGAATATGAATGGGTATATCCAGTTCATTGGCAAGGACGGAAATATGCTGTAGCGGAGAATCGGACACCGTGTATGGAGCATGGGGGCCGAATGCCACCTGCACATGCTGGTTGTTCTTGAAACTGTCGTTGAGCTCTGTGGTCTTGCGGATATACTCGTCAGCATCCTGCGCATACATCGTGGGAAAATCGAGTACCGGTGAAGCCAGCTGGACACGGATGTTTGACTCTACCGCGAGTCTGCCTATTTCGTCCGGAAAGAAATACATATCGGTGAAAGCGGTCGTGCCGCCTCTTAGCATTTCGGCAATAGCGAGCGCAGCCCCGTCACGGACAAAGCCCTCGCTTACCCATTTACTTTCAGCGGGCCATATCTTTTCTTCCAGCCAGGGCTGCAGGGGCATGTCGTCCGCATACCCCCTGAAAAGAGTCATCGGACTGTGACAATGTGCGTTAATTAGCCCGGGAATCAGCAGATGGTTGTCCAGGGTCAATTCCTGTTCCGCTTGCCACTGCCTGACCATGCTCTCACGTGGCCCTGTCGCAGCAATCCGGTTGCCCTTAACAGCCACACTGTGCCCCTTAAGAACGAGCCCCTTTTCGGTCATTGGAATGAGCCATTCCGGGTGGATGAGGAAGTCGGCGGAAAGCCCCTCCGGGGAGCTTGCAGAGGTAGACATAATTAACTGATTTTTCGTGGATTATTATAAAAACGCGGAGTATACAGATTATTGCCATAAACCGGTAGTTTTGCTGTTTTTTACAGTCACTTTTTGCTACTATTTCACCCTGTTTCCAGACCCCTGTTAACAGGGGATAAGCAATAACAAAACGGGGAATAGCAGGGGAGCTTCACGGCGTATTTCAGAGACCTGATTACGACAGTGGAAGGCCTTCATAAGCCGAATAACCATACCTTTTTTCTGACGCAGTCGGGCAGGATCCTGGCGATGATTCAGGTAACCTTGTTTGGTAAGTGAAGCCGGCAAATTGACAGAGTATCCAGACACCATTTTTCTGTCATTCCTCATGGGACTATTCAGCCAGGCTGCCAGATTTCCAATTTACCGGCCTGATCCCCTGTTTTGCAGAAACAGACATACCTGTAGCCGATCGATAAATGTCCGTCGCCCATGAGTAATCCGGGCAAATTGGCAAGGGCTTACCGGTAATACTGACAGATTAATGTGACAGGAAAGCAGTTGTATGACAGATCAGCAGGAACCTATCCAGTCGGTCGCGATTGAAAGCGAAATGAAGCAGTCCTACCTGGATTACGCGATGAGTGTAATCGTGGGCCGGGCCCTGCCAGATGTTCGGGATGGTCTCAAACCGGTGCATCGACGCGTACTGTTTGCCATGAATGAACTGTCCAATGACTGGAACAAGCCCTACAAGAAGTCAGCCCGTGTTGTTGGTGATGTAATCGGTAAGTATCACCCCCATGGTGATTCCGCGGTATATGAAACCATTGTCAGGATGGCGCAGGACTTTTCCATGCGCTATACCCTGGTTGACGGGCAGGGCAACTTTGGTTCTGTTGACGGTGATTCAGCCGCGGCCATGCGTTATACCGAAATACGCATGGATAAAATATCCCATGAACTACTGGCCGATCTGGACAAGGAAACTGTCGACTTTACTGAAAACTATGATGGAACCGAGCTTATTCCGGATGTACTGCCTACCCGGGTACCGAACCTTCTTGTCAATGGCTCTTCCGGTATTGCTGTGGGCATGGCGACCAATATTCCACCGCACAATCTGCGTGAAGTAATCAGTGGCTGTACGGCACTAATGGCCAACCCCGATCTCGAAATTGATGACCTGATGGAATATATCCAGGGACCCGACTTTCCCACAGCCGCACAGATTAATGGCAGGGCGGGTATTGTCCAGGCCTATCGTACCGGACGGGGCAAAATCTACATACGTGCCCGTGCGGAAATTGAGGAACATGAGAAGACTGGCCGCCAGACCATCATCATTTCTGAAATTCCCTACCAGTTGAACAAGGCAAAGCTTATCGAACGCATTGCTGAACTGGTCAAGGAAAAGAAAATTGAAGGTATTTCTGAACTGCGCGATGAGTCTGACAAGGATGGTTTGCGTATTGTCATCGAGCTGCGCAAAGGCGAAGTGGGTGATGTCGTCCTGAATAATCTGTATGCACAAACGTCCCTGCAGATGGTGTTTGGCATAAACATGGTAGCCCTGGTTGATGGCGAACCAAGAACACTGAACCTCAAGGAAATGCTTGAAGCCTTTATTCGCCATCGTCGGGAAGTGGTGACCAGAAGGACGACCTATCTTTTACGTAAGGCGAGGGAGCGTGGTCATATCCTTGAAGGATTGGCTGTCGCGCTGGCCAATATCGATGAGGTCATCGAACTCATTAAGTCTTCTCCCAGTTCGGCAGAAGCCAAGGAAAAGTTACTTGCACGTACCTGGGTATCCAGTGACGTCGAAGAAATGCTGGCTGATGCTGGCCCTGATGCCTGCCGTCCTGATGAGCTCCCCGAGGAATTTGGTCTGCACGATGGGCATTACAAGCTCACGCCTGAACAGGCCCAGGCCATCCTTGAGCTTCGCCTGCATCGCCTCACCGGTCTTGAGCATGACAAGCTCATCAATGATTACAAGGAACTGATCAGGCAGATTGCCGGCTATCTTGAAATTCTTGGAAACCAGGAACGTCTGATGGAAGTGATCAGGGAAGAGCTGGAAGAGATTAATGATGAATATGGTGATGAGAGGCGTACCGAAATCACGGCCTCAAGCCATGACCTGACGGTTGAAGACCTGATTACAGAAGAGGATCGAGTGGTTACCATTTCCAAGGGTGGGTACGCGAAGAGCCAGCCTCTGTCTGACTATCACGCCCAACGCAGGGGCGGTATGGGCAAGGCTGCCGCCTCGGTCAAGGATGAGGACTTTGTTGAACATCTTCTCGTGGCAAGTAGCCATGACACCCTATTGTGCTTTACCAGTTCCGGCAAGGTCTTCTGGGTCAAGGTTTACCAGATTCCCCTGGCAAGTCGGACTTCCAGGGGCAAGCCGATCGTGAATATTCTTCCGCTTGAAGAGGGAGAAAGTATCACGAGCATGCTGCCCATACGTGAGTATGAGGCAGATAAATTCATCTTCATGGCCACTGCCAGTGGTACGGTCAAGAAAACACCTTTGGAAAACTTCTCGCGCCAACGCAGTGTTGGCCTGATAGCCATAGAACTGGTCGAAGGCGACTGGCTGGTGAAGACGGCGATTACCGATGGTTCCAAGGATGTGATGCTTTACTCTTCATCCGGTAAGGTTGTGCGCTTCAGGGAAAGTGATGTCCGTGCCATGGGCAGAACCGCCAGGGGAGTCCGCGGGATTAACCTGGAAAGTGAACATCACATGGTCGATATGATTATTCCGGAAGAAAACGGCCAGATACTTGCTGTCAGTAAAAATGGGTATGGGAAACGCACTGTTGTTACCGAGTTTCCGGTTAAAGGTCGTGGAGGAAAAGGTGTTATAGGAATCCAGACCAGTGATCGCAATGGCGCCGTGGTTGGTGCTGTTCAGGTCTTTGAGGGGGATGAAGTGATGCTCATCAGTGACAAGGGAACCCTTGTCAGGACACGTTGCGACGAGATCTCATCACAAGGTCGTGCTACACAGGGCGTTCGCCTGATCAAACTCAAGGAAGGTGAATCTCTTGTCGGGGTGGAACGGGTCGAAGAGCCTGAAGAAATTCCCGGGGAATTGTCGGATGCTGTGGATGATGTAGAAGGGGGAAATCCAGCGTCTCTATCTACCTCATCTACCTCGACAGATGAGAGGCCAGCAGGGGATGAATCGGGGGAACTCCCGGATAACAAGAACGATGAATGAGTTCCCTGTTCAGGGCAGGGTAGCTTATCTGGGGCCTGAAGGCACTTATTCCCATGCCGCCATGCAGAAGTTCTTTGGACAGCAACAGGCTGGCCAGCCTGTAGATGATATTCCTGCAGTATTTTCCCTGGTGAAGGAGGGGGAGTGTCAGTTTGGGCTTGTGCCCGTGGAAAATTCCAGTGAAGGTTCCGTCACTCAGACACTGGACTGTTTCAGCATGCATCAACTGCATATTTGTGGTGAGGTCATGTTGCGAATTGAACACTGCTTGCTTGTTAACCGAGAAACTGATCCGGAAGAAATACGCCAGATAGTGTCCCACCAGCAGTCCTTGGGCCAGTGTCGACACTGGCTTGAAGATAATTTTTCCCATGTGGACAAACTGTCGGTATCCAGTAACGCCGAAGCAGCCCGTACGGCAGCCAGTGAACTTGGCGTTGCCGCCATTGCAGGACGTTCTGCAGCAATGATTTATGGGTTGGATATTCTTCACGAGAATATTGAGGATATTCATGATAATACGACACGGTTTGCTGTCATCAGCCGTGACGAAACATGGAGTCCCACGGGGCAGGACAAGACGTCCCTGATTATATCCACGAAAAACGAGCCCGGTGCATTGTTTGATGCACTGGAACCATTTAAAAATCATGAAGTGAATCTGATTCGCCTTGAGTCGCGTCCTTCGAGAAAAGAAGCCTGGTCCTATTCTTTTTTCGTGGATATAGAAGGGCATAACCAGGATGCAAACATTCAAGGGGCGCTTGGCGAACTGTCAAATCATTCACTGGAGTTCAGGGTGCTGGGTTCTTACCCGGCTGCCCAGGGCTGATAGCCGTCAAAGGGCGATGAACTTGAGATGAATTCCCTTCTGAATGGAAAAAAGATTGTTATTGTGGGTCTCGGTCTCATAGGTGGTTCTGTCGCCCGTGGATTGTCTGCGTTAAATGCGGATATGGATATAGTTGGTGTCGGGCGCAATTCGTTGACTCTTCAGAATGCTGTTGACGATGGTTCTATTGCCAGTTACAGCACCGATCTGAAAGTTGCCTGTAAAGACGCTGACCTCGTTTTGATTGCGGTTCCAAGTTTATCAGTTGAACAGGTATTTTCTGACTTGAAAGAGGTGGTCACCGATAACATGGTGATTACTGATGCGGCCAGCGTAAAAGAGGTAGTGGTTGGAAGTGCACAAAGAATTTTCGGGCGCATACCACCCGGATTTGTTCCGGGACACCCCATCGCGGGTTCGGAACACAGCGGATACCAGGCTTCATTTCCCGAACTTTACCGTAACAGGAAAGTCATTCTGACTCCCCTGGAAGCATCGGCACCGGAGGCTGTCTCATTGGTTACTGCCATGTGGGGGTCCCTTGGCGCGGAAGTGGTAGAAATGGATGTGGCGCGCCACGATGCTGTACTGGCAGCGACCAGTCACCTGCCTCACCTGCTGGCATTTGCCCTGGTTGATACGCTTTCCCAGCAGGGAGAAAGCGAGGAGATTTTCCGGTATGCCGCCGGAGGTTTCCGTGATTTTACGCGCATAGCTTCGAGTGACCCGCATATGTGGCGGGATATTTTTCTGGCTAACGGTCAGGCTACAGCTAATGTGCTTGATTTGTATATTGAGGATCTTGGCCGGTTGCGTGCAGCAATGCTGGATAAAAATGCAGAAGTTTTGATGGAAACGTTCAGGCGAGCGAAAAAGTCCCGTGACAATTTCATGGCGATGCTCTCTGATAAAGAGGAATAATCACATCACCCTTGATATTTCAGGGTAGAAATTTTAGGTATTCGTTATGTCAGACCTGGTGTTCAACGTCAGTCCTGGTGGCCGTCTTGGCGGTGATTTCAGGGTGCCCGGTGACAAATCCATTTCACACAGATCGATTATCCTTGGCTCTATTGCCGAGGGCACGACAACCGTCGAAGGGTTTCTGGAAGGAGAGGATAGTCTTGCTACACTCAAGGCCTTCCGTGATATGGGGGTTTCAATCAAGGATGTCGTTGATGGTTGCACTGAAATCATGGGGGTCGGTTTGCATGGTCTCTCAGAGCCGTCTGCCCCCTTATATCTCGGTAATTCCGGCACTTCCATGCGACTGCTATGCGGACTCCTCGCTGCCCAGTCATTTCCAAGTACGCTAACCGGTGATAAATCCCTGTCGGGTCGCCCCATGGGCCGAGTCGCCAATCCCCTGATGGAAATGGGGGCCAGAATAAGTCTCCAGGAAGGGGGTGTTGCACCCATAGAGATATTTCCATCCTCTGTGCATCCCATTGTATATGACATGCCGGTAGCCAGTGCCCAAATCAAGTCGTGCCTGCTGCTCGCTTCTCTCTACACGCGTCCCGAAGACGGTCATACCGTAATCTCCGAACCGGCTCCCTGTCGTGATCATACCGAGCGAATGCTTCGTGGATTTGGATATGAGGTTGGTACAGAAGGTGCAAGGATCAGTATAGCCGGCGGAGGGCGTCTGGCGGGATCACACATTGATGTGCCTGCTGATATCAGCTCGGCGGCATTTTTCATGGTGGGGGCGTCAATTGCTGAAGGATCCGATATTCTGTTACGACACGTTGGAATCAACCCCACCAGAATCGGAGTAATCAATATTCTCAAGGCCATGGGGGCTGATATCACACTTGAAAATACCCGTGAAGCAGGTGGCGAACCTGTGGCGGATATTCGGGTTAAACATGCTCCATTACATGGTATAGAAATCCCCGTCGACCAGGTCCCGCTGGCTATAGATGAGTTTCCTGCCATATTTATTGCTGCTGCCTGTGCAAGTGGCACCACGGTTCTGCGAGAAGCAGAAGAGTTGCGCGTCAAGGAGAGTGACCGTATCCAGGTAATGGCCGATGGCCTGACAACGCTTGGTGTTATAAATCAGGTCATGCCCGACGGTATTTCAATCCGTGGAGGGGCTTTGGGTGGTGGCGTCATAGACAGTCATGGAGATCATCGCATTGCAATGGCCTTCACGATGGCTGCACTGAGGGCGACCGGGCCCATTGAAATCCATGATTGTCATAACGTAGCAACTTCTTTTCCCGGCTTTGCAGATCTGGCTCGTCAAACTGGTATCACCCTGGACATAACAGGTGATCAGGGGTTATGAGCGCTGACACTCCGGTTATTGCCATTGATGGACCCAGTGGCACTGGCAAGGGAACAATCAGCCAGCTAGTTGCCAGTCACCTGGGGTGGCATCTGCTAGATAGCGGCGCCTTGTATCGCGTGATTGCAGTAGGTGCTGAACAAAATGATATAAAAACCAATGATATCAATGGGTTGAAAAAATTTGCAGAAGGTATGCAAGTAGCCTTTTCCACTGAATTCGAAGGCTCCATCACTCTTGATAATGACGAAATTTCTCACCAGGTCAGGCTCGAGGAAACGGCAGAAAAAGCTTCTGTCGTTGCTGCAATTCCGGAAATACGTGAGGTCCTGTTGCAGAGGCAGCGAGACTTCCAGCTTCCTCCCGGTCTCGTTGCGGATGGACGGGATATGGGTACTGTTGTGTTCCCTGATTCCAGGTTAAAAATCTACCTTACAGCCAGCCCTGAAGAACGAGCGCAAAGGCGATATAAGCAGTTGATAAATAAGGGGGTTAGTGTTAATCTGCGCGCCCTTTTGCAGGATATCGCCAGCCGGGATGAGCGGGATGCTAACAGAGCAGTTTCTCCACTCAGGCCGGCCGAGGATGCGGTCGTTATCGATACCACCTCACTGACGATCGAGGAAGTCTTCAAAGAAGTCCTTGGCAAGGTCAGTGAACGGTTTCCCAAGACGGCAGTTTAATTCTCACGCCGACATTCCGTAGAAGAACCCCATCAGCCCTGAGTGCCAGTTACACCAGTGCCGTTGGCTTTTTAATTTGACCCGTAAGGACTGGACTACGGATAGGCAGATACTGTCGGACAATCAGGTCATGGCACTCTGCAGGATCAGGAAACATCTATGAGCGAAAGTTTCGCAGAGCTCTTTGAGCAGAGCTTGAATGATATCGATATGAAACCCGGTTCCATCGTGACCGGAACTGTTGTTGACGTTGACAGTGACTGGGTAACAGTCAATGCAGGTCTCAAATCAGAGGGAGTCATCTCCCGCCAGGAATTCCTGGATGACAGCGGTGAATTTAATCTGCAGGTTGGTGATGAAGTCAAGGTTGCCCTTGATGCTGTGGAAGATGGTTTCGGGGAAACCAGGCTTTCCAGGGAAAAAGCCAAGCGTGCAGAAACCTGGATGGTGCTTGAGCAGGCCTTTGAGAAAGAAGAGGCTGTTATGGGTGTCATCAATGGTAAGGTGAAAGGCGGTTTCACTGTAGACGTGAACACCATCCGTGCCTTCCTGCCAGGTTCACTGGTTGACGTGCGTCCGGTACGCGAAGTTGATCACCTGATGAACAAGGAACTCGAATTCAAACTGATCAAGCTGGACCAGAAACGCAACAATGTTGTCGTTTCCCGCCGTGCCGTGCTTGAGAGCGTTAATTCAGCAGAACGTGATGAACTGCTCGCTAACCTTCAGGAAGGCCAGAGCGTCAAGGGTGTCGTCAAGAACCTTACTGACTATGGTGCCTTTGTTGATCTGGGCGGCGTAGACGGCCTGCTTCATATCACTGATATGTCCTGGAAGCGTATCAAGCACCCGAGCGAAATCGTCAATGTTGGCGATGAGATTGATGTGAAGGTGCTCAAGTTCGATCGTGAGCGCAACCGAGTATCTCTTGGACTCAAGCAACTGGGTGAAGATCCATGGGTCGATATCAAGAACCGCTATCCGGAAAATACCAGGGTCAAGGCTGTTGTTACCAACCTGACCGATTATGGTTGTTTTGCCGAACTGGAAGAGGGTGTTGAAGGACTGGTTCACGTTTCAGAAATGGACTGGACTAACAAGAATATTCATCCGTCCAAACTGGTTCAACTTGGTGACGAAGTTGAAGTAATGATCCTGGATATCGATCAGGAACGTCGTCGTATTTCCCTTGGTCTGAAGCAGTGTCAGCAGAATCCTTGGGATGCCTTCGCCGAAAAATTCAAGAAAGGTGATCGTATTTCCGGCAACATCAAGTCCATAACCGACTTTGGTATTTTCATCGGCCTTGAAGGTGAAATTGATGGTCTTGTGCATCTGTCAGACATCAGCTGGGATGAGCCCGGTGAGCAGGCTGTACGCGAGTACACCAAAGGTGACAAGCTGGATACAGTAATCCTGTCTGTTGATCCTGAAAGGGAAAGAATCTCTCTGGGTGTCAAACAGCTTTCCGATGATCCATTTGCCAACTTTGCCGGCCAGAACGAAAAGGGTTCCAGGGTTACCGGTAAAGTGAAAGAAGTGGATGCAAAAGAAGCTGTGATTGAGCTTGCTGAAGGCGTTGACGGTGTTCTCAAGGCATCAGAAATCAGCCGTGACCGCGTTGAAGATGCACGCAATGCTATTAGCGAAGGTGAAGAGCTGGAGTTGATGGTTATTGGTGTGGATCGCAAGAACCGTGTTATCAGCCTTTCCATCAAGGCGAAAGAAATTGCCGAAGAAAAGGGTGCTGTTGAAGAGCACAGGAAGCAGAGTGCAACTTCTGCGGCTCCAACCACTGTCGGTGATTTGCTCAAGTCCCAGATGGATAAGGAATAAATCTGCGGCGGGCATGCTGAAACAAGCCCTGTCTGTTAACATTAGTGAAGGATAAGCCATGACCAAATCAGAGCTGATTGACCAGATAGTCTCGAAACAAAGTCAGTTGTCGGCCAAGGATGTCGAATTGGCGGTGAAAGCGATTATCACCTACATGTCTGAAGTATTGGCGGATGGTGGTCGTATAGAAATCAGGGGATTTGGAAGTTTCTCCCTGCATTATCGCTCACCAAGAGTTGGCAGAAATCCAAAAACTGGTGATCCTGTTGAACTGAGTGGCAAATATGTTCCTCATTTCAAACCAGGAAAAGAGTTAAGAGACAGGGTTAACAATAGCATGTTGGCGCAGTTGAATTCTCCGGAGTAAATCCGGTAGCAATTGAAAACGGCAGCTTTTGTTAACAGAAGCTGCCGTTTTTTTATGGGTAAATAAAGGTGAAAGGGTTGTTTCGCTTTATCACGTTTCTGGTCTTTACCGGCATGGTATTGCTGGCATTCCTCTTTGCGGTTAATAACACAACTGAAGTGAGTCTCTGGATAGGGATTGCGCTTGAACCGACCAGTGTTGGTATGCTCGTCATCGGGGCTTTTATTGTCGGCGGTGTACTGGGCCTGATCCTGGGACTGGGTGTTTTCAGGCAATTGAAATACGTCCTCACTATTCGACAACTACGTTCTCAACTGGATAAAACCCGGGATACAGAGAGCACTTCAACGTCAACCAGAGGCCATTGAACTCTTCACTCATGGAAGGATTCGACTCGTCAAATTTCGTTCTTTTTGTGCTGCTCCTGTCTGCAGTGGCATTGGGTTTCTGGATGGGAAACTGGCAATTTCCCGGAAGCAGAAAATCGCCAGGGAAAAAACTCAAGACGCCTCCCGACGATTATTTCATAGGCCTTAATTACCTGCTTAATGACGAGCCTGATGATGCCATAGATATATTTATCGATGCGCTTGAGGTTAATTCTGGCACATTGGAAACCCATATGGCTCTGGGTACTCTTCTGCGGCGAAGAGGTAAGGTCGATCGATCCATTGCTGTCTATCTTGATTTGCTCGGTCAGAGTGGCTTCAACCACAGGCAGGTCAATGAAATAAAAATTAACCTCGTACAGAGCTATATCGCTGCGGGACTGCTTGATAGGGCTGAACATCTCCTGGAGGAACTTAGGCAGGAAAAAGGAGGTATCAAAATAAAGGCCCTTGTTAATTCCGTCCATATTTACCAACAGGAAAAAGAGTGGAATAAAGCCATCGAGGCAGTATCTGAATTGATCAAGGTATGTGCTCCCGTTGATCGATCTCGTTACCAGACACTGGCGTCTCATTTTTATTGTCAGCTGGCAGACGACGAGATCGCCAGGGAACATTTGTCCAAGGCACGGGAATTACTGCAAAAGGCATGGCATACAGACAGGGAGAATGTACGCGTAAGTATCATGCAGGCTCAACTGGAGCAACTGTGTGGAAATTATCGTGAAGCGATAAAGTCCTATGAACTGGTTACCCGGTTGGCTCCCGAATTCAGGGCTGATGTATTTACCGCACTGATTGACTGTTATAAAAAAGCCGGTAAGGAAAAGGGACTGAAAAAATTCATTGAATCATGTAAACAGGAAAGCACGGATACAACTGTACTGCTTGGCGTAGCCGATTGTATGGAGAAAGAGGAAGGGCCGGATCAAGCCCGGACATACCTTGTTGGTATGCTTGAGAAAAAACCTTCCCTGAGACTGCTCCTGAAATCTATCGAACTCGCGGAAGAAACAAGCCCTTCAGAAGGCTGGCAATATGCGACAATTCGTCGTGTGTTGCATGACTATATCGAAAGCAAGGCCCGGTACCAGTGCATAGACTGTGGATTTGAACTTAAAACCCTGCATTGGCATTGCCCAAGTTGTTCAGGGTGGGGGAGTGTCAAACATGTTCGCGGTATTCTGGGAGAATAACACACACAGCGACCGGCGCCCGGTCTGAACCAGAGGAGAAGGTATTAATGAATGCCGATAAGCCCATAATTGTAGCCCTGGATTTTCCAGATGCCGACACCGCGATGACTCTTGTAGATAATCTGGACCCGAATTTATGTCGGGTAAAAGTGGGTAAGGAATTATTTACGCGTGCCGGACCTCATCTGGTGAAGAATTTGGGTAATGCCGGGTTTGATGTTTTTCTGGATCTTAAGTACCACGATATACCAAACACCGTTGCTGGCGCTGTAGCGGCGGCGGCTGATTTGGGCGTGTGGATGGTAAATGTTCATGCCAGTGGTGGCAGGGCCATGATGGAAGCCGCCAGGAAAGCACTGCCCGGAACTGGAGGTCCACTTCTCATAGCCGTGACTGTACTGACCAGTATGGGCGCTGAGGATTTACAGGAAATCAGTGTAACGGTATCACCGGAGGAGCAGGTAATGAAACTGGCCTGCCTGACCAGGGATTGTGGACTGGATGGGGTTGTTTGTTCTGCAAAGGAAACGGGGTTGTTACGTCAGGCACTGGGTAATGATTTTTCCCTGGTAACACCGGGCATAAGACCCGCAGGTGACAGTGTTGATGATCAGAAAAGAGTGATGACCCCGGCAGAGGCTATCAAGAGCGGCAGTAACTATCTGGTAATTGGCAGGCCTGTTACCCAGGCAGAGAATCCTGTCGCAAAACTGCAGATGATTATGGATGAAATAAATAACGCCTGAAATAAACCGGCAAAAAACAAAAACTCTGCTACAGTGATTTCAACAGCATGAAGCTGTTTTATCCACATTAGTGATTCTTAATTGTTGAATGGAGGCAGAGAAATGAAGGCAAGGAAAGTCAAATCACAGTGTTCAATAGAAGCCCTGGCGGGGTTTGCAAAAACCCTGATGTTCAGTCTGATGGTGCTGGTATCATTTGCCAGTATGGCCCAGGACACTCCCCAAACCGTCGACACAGTCGATATCGAAAAAGTGAATATCAACAGGGCAGATGCCAGTACGATTGCCCGGATACTCGAAGGTGTCGGTCAGAGCAGGGCAGAAGCAATAGTTAGTTTTCGGGAGCAGTATGGTGAGTTCACCAGTGAAGAAGACCTGATGATGGTCAGGGGCGTTGGTGAAGTAACCTTACGCAACAATGCGGGCAAGATCGATTACGAATGACACGCCTGGACAAAGGTGATTTCTTCACCTGTTGAGAGTGTCAGCAATGACAAATAAAGGCGCCTGGTTTGATGGCGCCTTTTTTATGTCAAGTGACGATTTTGCGTTTGATGATGAGCATCCTACAATGACGCCTTGCTATTGCAGGGAATGATGTCTGGTTTACCGGAAAGATTATGAAAGAAAACAGTACCCAGGAACCATGAATGGCTGACTACATCCTGCTTGCCATTGTGTTTATTTCTTCATGCCTCGGGACATGGTGCATCATCTGGCTGGCCAGAACACATCATTGGCTGGATAAGCCTGATCATCGCAGCTCACATTCCAATCCCACCCCCACGGGCGGTGGTCTTGCTTTTGTTATGGTTTGCCTGGCAGCATTTGTCTACCTGTTTTCATCAAGAAATCCCGGGTTTAATTACGAAGTGATGGTATGGCTTGCGTTACTGATTGCTGGTCTTGGTGTATTGGATGATGTGTTTAACCTGGGTGTCCTGCCCAGATTTTTTGTGCAACTTGTAGTTGTTTTGGGCACATTATTCTTCTTTCCGCTACCGGATTTTCAAGTGTTTTCCTACTCATTTGAACCCGGCCTGCTGGCTTATCCTTTGCTTGCAATTGTCTATATCTGGTTTATCAACCTGTATAACTTCATGGATGGGATTGACGGTATTGCAGCCAGTGAAGCCCTGTTTGTTTGTGGTGCTGTGTTGCTGCTAACACCTGGCAGTGATAGCTGGGGTGTCAGTATGTTGTTGCTGGTCCTGTGTGTCTCGGTGACCGGGTTTCTGTGTTTCAATTATTCGCCGGCGCGAATTTTCATGGGGGATACAGGCAGTAATTTCCTGGGTTACATGATTGGTATTGCCGCCATAAACAGTACCGCTTCTGAACTCTCAAATGTCTGGGTATGGGGCATTCTTGCCGGTGTGTTTATTGTGGATGCAACCTATACCCTGATAGCCAGGATAAGCAGTAAAGAGCCCTGGTACCAGGCTCATCGTTCCCATGCCTACCAGCTCGCAGCGATGCGTCATTCTAGTCATGGCCGCGTGGTGCTATCAGTCCAGGCGATCAATTTGTGCTGGTTGTTGCCTCTGGCCTGGACTGCACATCACTACCCGGCCTGGGGATTGCTACTGACATGTATTGCCTGGGGTCCTCTGGTCATTATCGTGCACCGTGTCAGAGCTGGTAAAGGATCTTTCACTGCATTACATGGCGACAGCAGGTCCTAAGAAAAGGAAAAATTACGGGATAATTATCTGGTGTAACAGAACGCAGTGACTGGAAGCTGGACAGGTTGGAAAAAGGGCAGAAAAAAGATAGATATCAGACAGAAACAGGGTAGCAAAAGCGTAGAAATAGGATAGTAGAGGTCGACAGGGAGCAAAGAGGTTAGAAAGTTAAGATAGCTCTAGGTAGAAAGAGGGTAGGAATAGACTTATTCGAAATTGGCTGCCCAACCTGGACTCGAACCAGGAACCAAGTGATTAACAGTCACCTACTCTACCATTGAGCTATTGGGCAGCAGCTCGAATTTCAAGAAGGCGCATATTAATGACTGTGGCCTTGCTGGTCAATACTCGGTGAAAAGAAAATTACCGAAAAGGGTAAATCGGTTTTTCACTTTCCCTGCTTTCTCCATACAATAGGAGGTTTAGCCCAGGTCAGACTGTTTTCATGGAAAAATCCTTTCAGCTCAAATCGCGCTTTGATCCCGCCGGGGACCAGCCAGAGGCTATCAGCCAGTTGGTGGAAGGTCTGGAGGATGGTCTCGCAGCCCAGACCCTGCTGGGAGTCACTGGATCCGGAAAGACATTTACCATTGCCAATGTGATCGCCCGGTCCCAGCGTCCTGCGCTGATCATGGCTCCCAACAAGACACTGGCCGCCCAATTATATGGAGAGTACAAGGAGTTCTTTCCCAATAACGCCGTGGAATATTTCGTCTCCTACTATGATTATTATCAGCCCGAGGCCTATGTTCCGTCCTCCGACACCTATATTGAGAAAGATTCCTCTGTAAACGATCACATTGAGCAGATGCGACTGTCCGCTACGAAATCCCTGCTGGAGCGCAAGGATGTCATCGTGGTGGCGACCGTGTCCTCAATTTACGGTCTGGGTGATCCATCCATGTACCTGAACATGGTCTTGCACCTGAATGTGGGTGGAAAGCTGGACCAACGGGTTCTGCTGAGAAGGCTGGCAGAATTGCAGTACAGTCGAAATGACATGGAGCTGCACAGGTCATCCTATCGGGTCAGGGGGGATGTAATAGATATATACCCGGCTGAGTCTGAAACCAACGCCATTCGTATTGAACTGTTTGATGATGAAATTGAAAGCCTTGCCTGGTTTGATCCTCTAACTGGAGAAGTGGTCCAGAGAGTGCCCAGGCTCACAGTGTTCCCCAAGTCCCATTATGTGACGTCCCGTGATCGTCTCCAGAATGCTGTTGAGGAAATCAAGGTTGAGTTACAGGAACGTCTGGCGGTGCTGGAAAAAAATAATCGCCTTGTGGAAGCCCAGCGACTGGCCCAGCGTACCCAGTTTGATCTGGAGATGATCCAGGAACTGGGGTACTGCACTGGCATAGAAAATTACTCAAGATACCTGTCTGGTCGCCTGGAAGGACAGCCACCCCCGACCCTGTTTGATTATCTGCCCGAAGAGGCGTTCGTTGTGGTGGATGAATCCCATGTAGGTATTCCCCAGATTGGTGCCATGTACAAGGGAGACCGGTCAAGAAAGGAAACACTGGTCAATTACGGATTCAGGCTTCCGTCAGCACTGGATAACAGGCCGCTGCGCTTTGAGGAGTGGGAAGGTTTAACCCCACAACTGGTTTTCGTTTCGGCAACTCCCGGGCCCTATGAGGAAGAAAAGCAGGGCCAGCTCGTCAGGCAGGTGGTTCGTCCTACGGGCCTCATTGACCCTGAGCTGGAAGTCCGATCCGCCATGCATCAGGTTGATGACCTGTTATCCGAAGTCAAACAGCGGGTAGAGCAGGAGCAGCGTGTCCTGGTGACCGTGCTGACCAAGCGGATGGCTGAAGACCTGACCGATTACCTGGCAGAAAACGGGATCAGGGTCCGCTACCTGCACTCGGATATAGACACGGTGGAAAGAGTGGAGATTATTCGCGATCTCAGGCTTGGTGAATTCGATGTACTGGTGGGGATTAACCTGCTGCGTGAAGGCCTGGATATCCCTGAGGTTTCCCTTGTGGCTATTCTGGATGCCGATAAGGAAGGGTTTTTACGCTCAGAGCGATCACTGGTGCAGACCATAGGCAGGGCAGCGAGGAACCTGAATGGCAAGGCAATTCTCTATGCTGACCGGGTTACCGGCTCCATGCAGCGAGCCATGGATACAACGGAAGAACGGCGTCGCATCCAGATTGAATTCAACAAGCAACACAATATTACTCCCGCGGGAATCAAGAAAGCCGTTTCCGATATTATGGAAAGCGCCTCCCATACCCCTGGGGTGCCCAAACGGAGCTATAAAGATCTGGCCAGGGTGGCTGAAAAAGGCGGTGATTACCAAGCCAAGCTGGCAGGAATGAACGCGGCGGAACTTCAAAAGGAGATATCCCGCCTGGAAGGAACAATGTACGAGCACGCCAGGAATCTCGAGTTCGAGGAAGCGGCCAGAATCAGGGACCAGATCAATACCATCAATGAGCAGTTTGTGCTTAATGCATAGGCCACTAAAATCGTTTCTAGCTACCTGTAATCCTTGTAGTTTATTAAGCTTGTCACTATAATCGCCTCCTCTTTGCGGGGCTGGATCGACGGATTCGGATTCAGGCAGTCAAGGTTGCCAAAAAATACCGCAATGAGCAGGGAATAAAACCCGCAAAGGGTGTATCTGAACGATCGTAACAGGCGCGTAGCTCAGTTGGTTAGAGCGCTACCTTGACATGGTAGAGGTCACCAGTTCGAATCTGGTCGTGCCTACCAATCCCCTGAATACTGTACAGAAAGGGACGAATGCCTTGATCCTGATGGATATTGTATTTGTTCTGTAAAGACCGAGAGAGCTATGGTTGCCATAACACTGCCCGATGGCAGTCAAAAGACTTTTGATAATCCTGTCACCGTTTTTCAGGTGGCTGAATCTATTGGGCCAGGTCTGGCCAAAGCTGCCCTTGCCGGAAGAGTCAACGGTGAACTGGTAGATGTTTCCCATACCATGGATTCGGATAGCGAGTTATCCATTATTACTGGCAGGGATGAAGATGGCCTGGAGATAATACGTCACTCCTGCGCCCACCTGATGGCCAATGCCGTCCAGAACCTTTTCCCGGAAGCCCAGGTAACTATCGGCCCGGTTATCGAAAATGGTTTCTACTATGACTTCGCCTATGAAAGGCCGTTTACACCGGAAGACCTGCAGGCAATCGAAAAGGAAATGCAGAGACTGGTGAAGGAAAACGTATCGGTAGAGCGGTCTGTGATGTCCCGTCCCGAGGCGGTTGCCCTGTTTGAAGACATGGGTGAGAAGTACAAGGTTGAAATAATCGAGAGCATACCCGGCGACGAAGCATTGTCTTTCTACAAGCAGGGTGAGTTCATTGATTTGTGTCGTGGCCCTCACGTACCTGCTACCGGCGCCATCAAGTCATTCAAGCTGATGTCAGTTGCCGGTGCCTACTGGCGCGGCGATTCCAGCAATGAAATGCTTCAGCGCATTTATGGCACTGCATGGAATGACAAGAAAGACCTGAAAAACTATCTGCATATGCTGGAGGAGGCTGAGCGTCGGGACCACCGCAAGGTTGGTAAACGACTCGAGTTGTTCCATTTTCAGGAAGAAGCACCGGGTATGGTTTTCTGGCATCCCAAAGGTTGGGAAATCTACCAGATTATCAGGGGCTACATGCACCAGCTCTGGAAAGATAATGGTTACCAGGAAATCAATACCCCCCAGCTGGTCGATTACACCCTGTGGGAAAAGTCCGGACATGCTGACAAGTTCTCAGAAGAGATGTTCAGCGTCGAATCTGACAACCGCATGTACGCTATCAAGCCCATGAACTGTCCCTGTCATGTGCAGGTGTTTAACCAGGGTCTGAAGAGTTACCGCGACCTGCCATTAAGGCTGGCAGAATTTGGTTCCTGCCATCGTTATGAACCGTCTGGTGCCATGCATGGACTGATGCGAGTGCGCAGTTTTGTGCAGGATGATGCTCATATTTTTTGTGCACGTAACCAGATCCAGTCTGAGGTTTCCAACTTCATTGAACTGGTTAACAAGGTCTATAACGATTTCGGCTTTGAGGAAGTTCTCCTGAAACTCTCGACTCGTCCAGACAAGCGTGTTGGCTCTGATGAAATATGGGATGAAGCAGAAAAAGCCCTGGAAGTAGCCCTGAACGAAACGGGTAAACCATGGGATTTGCAGCCAGGTGAGGGTGCTTTTTACGGACCAAAAATCGAGTTTACATTAAAGGATTGCATGGGACGTCATATGCAATGCGGTACTATCCAGGTGGACTTCTCCATGCCAGGCCGGCTGGGAGCGGAGTACGTCACAGAAGACAATACCCGTGAAACACCGGTCATGTTGCATCGGGCGATCTTTGGTTCCTTTGAGCGTTTTATCGGTATTTTGATAGAGCATTACGAGGGGGCTTTCCCGACCTGGCTGGCACCAACACAGGCTGTCATTCTCAATATTACGGATAAACAGGCCGAATATTGCGAAAAAGTAGTGAAAACGTTGGAAAACAAGGGCTTCCGAGTCAAAGCTGACTTGAGAAATGAGAAGATCGGCTTTAAAATCCGCGAGCACACGCTACAGAAGGTCCCGTACCTGCTGGTAGTTGGTGATAAAGAGGTCGAAGCGGAATCACTTGCCATTCGTGACAGGTCCGGAAACGACCTGGGAGTAATGAGTATCGAAGAGTTCTCGGTTTTATTGCAACAGGATGTAGAACGACTTGGCAGAGTGGATGAATCCACAGAAACAGCTTAATAGCAAAATGTTAAAGCGGAGAATTTAATTATCAAGCGTGATAACGATAAGTCCAGGAAAGCCCTGGTAAACGAAGACATTACCCAGGATCCTGTACGTTTAATTCTTGCCGATGGTGGGCAGCATGGTGTGGTTTCTCTGGAAGAAGCTCGGGAAGCTGCAGCAAAAGATAAACTTGATCTGGTACTGATTTCTCCAGAAGCAGATCCACCTGTTTGCAAGATCATGGATTATGGCAAGCATGTTTTTGAGCTGAAGAAGCAGAAAGCAGCGAACAAGAAAAAGCAAAAAGTTATTCACGTAAAAGAGATGAAGTTTCGTCCAGGGACGGAAGAAGGAGATTATCAGGTAAAACTACGCAACCTGATACGTTTCCTAAGTGATGGGGATAGGGCCAAGGTGTCATTACGATTCCGCGGCCGTGAGATGGCCCATCAGGAGTTGGGTGCAGAGATGATGCAACGCATCAAGGAAGATCTCGCGGAGTATGGCACTGTTGACCAGGAACCCAAGATGGAAGGTCGGCAGATAGTCATGGTCCTTGCCCCTGTAAAGAAAAAGAAGCAGTAACCATTCCCTTTCGAATTACCGGAATACTCCCGTAGTTCACGGGGGCAGGGAGCTGTTTTCTATTTATTAATTGTATGGGCCCGATTAACGGGTAACCATAAATGCGGAGTATCTAAAGATGCCTAAACAGAAAGTCCATAGCGGCGCGGCCAAGCGTTTCAAGAAAACCGGTGCCGGTATCAAACGCAAAAGTGCTTACAAAAGCCACATCCTCACCAAGATGACTACCAAGCGTAAGCGTCAGCTACGCGGTACCCAGCAGGTTAACCCTGCGGATATGGGTAACGTGAAGCGCATGCTGCGTCTTGATTAATCAATGACAGTTATTAAATAGAGGATTAGAAAATGGCTAGAGTTAAACGTGGCGTTGTAGCACGCCGTAAACATAAAAAAGTATTGAAGCAGGCAAAAGGTTATTACGGTGCGCGTAGCCGGGTCTTTCGTGTTGCCAAGCAGGCTGTCACGAAAGCGGGCCAGTATGCCTACCGTGACCGCCGTGCGAAGAAACGTGTATTTCGTGGTCTGTGGATCACGCGTATCAATGCCCAGGCTCGAGAGCTTGGCATGTCATACAGTCGCCTGATTGATGGTTTGAAAAAAGCAAACATTGAAATGGACCGTCGTGTCCTGGCAGATCTTGCCGTCAATGATAAGGAAGCTTTTGCAGCCGTGGTCGAGCAGGCAAAGGCTGCTTTAGCCTGATAAGCCGTTCATGTGCGGTTGCTTTGCAGCTGCGCATGGCCATCAACCGGCAGTTACAGGTTACGAGCATTCATGGAAAATCTAGACGCACTCACCAGTGAGGCACTGCAGGCAATAGAGCAGGCCGGGGATATCTCTGGCCTGGATCAGCTGCGTGTCCAGTTTCTTGGCAAAAAAGGCTCCTTTACCGGCTTATTGAAAGGGTTGGGTAAACTGGCACCGGAAGAAAGGCCAGCAGCTGGTGCCACCATTAATGCCGCTAAAGTCCTGGTCCAGGAAGCGCTAGAGGCTCGCAAGGCCTTGCTAGGTGCTGAAGAAGCCGCAAACAAGCAGCGTGCCGAGGCTGTGGATGTCACACTACCTGGTCGTCGCCAGAGTGTCGGTGGTTTACACCCGGTCAGTAAAACCTTGCAGCGAATCGAGAATATATTCAGCTCAGCCGGTTTTGATGTAGTCCAGGGACCAGAAATCGAAGACGATTACCACAACTTCGAAGCCCTCAATATTCCTGCCCACCATCCGGCGCGGGCCATGCACGATACCTTTTATTTCGACGGTGGCCTGCTGCTTCGTACCCACACCTCTACTGTGCAGGTGCGTGTCATGGAAAATGGTGAAGCACCTTTCCGTTTTATCTGTCCCGGGCGTGTGTATCGCTGTGACTCCGACCTGACCCATACGCCAATGTTCCACCAGGTGGAAGGTATGCTGGTGGATGAGCATGTCACCATGGCTGACCTTAAAGGACTGCTGGTGAAATTTCTGCAGGTATTTTTCGAAGCTGATCTGGATGTGCGATTCCGACCTTCCTACTTTCCATTCACAGAACCATCCGCAGAAATGGATGTACAGTGTGTTTCCTGCAAAGGGCAGGGTTGCAGGGTCTGTAGTCACACAGGTTGGCTGGAAGTAGGTGGTTGCGGGATGGTACATCCCAACGTACTGAAGTCATCCAATGTGGACCCGGAAAAATATACGGGCTTTGCCTTCGGTATGGGCGTGGACAGATTGGCGATGCTCAGATACCAGATCAACGACCTGCGCCTGTTGTTTGAAAATGACCTGCGTTTCCTGCGCCAGTTCAGCGAGGGGAGCCCCCCTTCATCATGACTATAGTTGGCGTAGAAAAAGGGGCAGGGGTTCAATGCGTGAAGGAGTGTTGTCATGCAATTCAGTGAACAGTGGCTAAGAGAATGGGTAAGTCCTGACATTGATACAGACACTCTTGTTGCCCAGTTAACCATGGCCGGGCTTGAAGTTGACGGTGTTACTCTCGCTGGTGCTGTCTGTTCTGGTGTGATTGTCGGCGAGGTAGTCAGCGTTGAGGCACATCCCGATGCCGACAAATTGCGGGTTTGCCAGGTCAGCAATGGCCAGGAGACTGTCCAGGTTGTCTGTGGAGCCCCCAATGTAGCAGTGGGACAGAAAATCCCGTTTGCGGAAGTAGGCGCTGTCCTGGGTGAAGATTTCAAAATCAAGAAGGCGAAACTGCGTGGAGTAGAATCCCATGGCATGATTTGTTCTGCCGAGGAGCTTGGTCTGGCTGAACAGTCGGATGACATACTGGAACTGCCTGTCGATGCGCCATTGGGGCAGGACATTCGATACTATCTCAACCTTGATGATTCGCTGATTGAAGTGGACCTCACTCCGAACCGGGGTGACTGTCTCAGCATGACCGGTATTGCCCGTGAAGTGGGTGTGCTTAACCAGCTTCCAGTCTCCTGTCCTGATGTGGAGGACGTTCCAGCAGTTATTGAAGAAACATTTCCCGTCGTTCTGGAAAATCCGGAAGGGTGTCCGCGGTACCTGGGCCGGGTTATTCGTAACATTAACCAGCATGCTGAGTCGCCTGCCTGGATGCAGGAAAAATTGCGGCGCAGTGGTATCAAGACCATTGATCCGGTTGTCGATGTGACCAACTACGTGCTGATGGAACTCGGGCAGCCCATGCACGCTTTCGATTATGACAAACTCAACGGCAGGATCCGGGTTCGCTTTGCCAGTGCAAATGAAAAATTGACATTGCTGGACGGCAAGGAAGTGGAACTTACGTCGGATACACTGGTTATTGCCGATGATACGCGGGCCCTTGCAATCGCCGGCGTCATGGGCGGTCTCGACAGCTCCGTGCAGGAAGGTACCAGCCATATTTTTCTTGAAAGCGCCTTCTTCACTCCTATCACAATAGCCGGCAAGGCCCGCTCCTATGGACTGCAGACTGATGCGGCCCACCGATATGAGCGCGGGGTTGATTTCAATATGCCGCGTAAAGCCATGGAAAGGGCTACACAACTGTTACTGGATATTGTTGGTGGTGAAGCTGGACCTGTTATTGAAGCTGTCCAGTCCCTGCCAGAGAGCAGTACAGTGACTCTCAGGAAAGGTCGTATTGATCGAATTCTCGGGATATCCCTGCCAGACACTGATGTGGAAACCATGTTGACGGGCCTGGGACTTACCCTGGCTGGCAGTGACGATGCGTCCTGGACTTTCGATGTGCCTTCCTGGCGTTTTGATATCGCCATTGAAGAGGACCTGATTGAAGAGGTTGCCCGTATTTACGGTTATGACAATCTGCCTGTCACTAAACCTCTGGGGCGTTTTTCCCTGAAACCAAATACAGAAGCTTTTGTTGGAGTGGATGCTGTCAGAGAGCGCCTGACTGCCCTGGGTTACCAGGAAGTCATCACCTACAGTTTTGTCGATAGAAAACTGGAAGAGGTGCTTGGTACAGATGCCCAGGCTATCCTGCCTCTTGCCAACCCGATCTCCCAGGATATGGGCGTCATGCGTACAAGCCACTGGCCTGGCTTGCTTGAGACCCTCAAGCATAATTACCATCGGCAGCAGACCCGTGGCAGAATATTTGAAACTGGATTAGTATTTAGTATAAATAACAGTAATTTAGAGCAAATACCTAAAGTAAGTTCTCTGATATGGGGTGATCAATATCCGGAACAGTGGGGTGCGCAGTCAAGAGTCGTGGACTTTTATGATATCAAGGGTGATGTTGAAGCATTATTGTCACTTACGCTGAATGCAGGCCAAATCCTGTTCCAGGCTGATAAGCATCCTGCGCTGCAGCCAGGGCAGACTGCCCGCATCACCCGCCTTGGTGAAACCCTTGGATGGATAGGTGCATTAGCGTCCAGTGTTCAGGAACACATTGATATTCCCGGGAAAATATATTTGATGGAACTGGACCAGGGAATACTCGAATCGGCCACACTACCTGTGTACAGCCCGCTTTCCCGTTATCCTTCTGTCCGGCGCGACCTGGCCTTTGTCGTGGACGCCAGCCAGGAAACAGGAGTGATCGAAGCCGCTCTGAGGGAAAAAGCCGGGGAATTCCTCACGGATTTCGTCTATTTTGATGTGTATCAGGGCCAAAACATTGAAAAAACTAAAAAAAGTCTTGCTTTGGGCTTGACCTTCCAGCATCCTTCGCGCACTCTTACGGATGAAGAAATAAATACAAGAATTGATAGTTGTATCAATGTCCTAGAAGCACAATTTAATGCAGAATTAAGGATGTGATTCAGCTTGATCCCGACCCGGTTCCCCCAAGAATGGGGTAGTGGTCAACAGGAAGTCAGACTTTACTTCTTCCAGGGATCATTCTTCAGGTTATTTAAAGGTAGGAAATGATGACCGGTGGTGCACTGACAAAAGCAGAAATGGCAGAACGTCTGTTCGACGAAATGGGTCTGAACAAGCGTGAAGCCAAAGAGCTCGTTGAGCAGTTCTTTGAGGAAATCAGGCTTTCCCTGGAGAACAATGAACAGGTAAAACTGTCTGGTTTCGGAAATTTTGATCTGCGTGACAAACGCCAGCGCCCGGGTCGTAACCCGAAAACCGGTGAAGAAATTCCAATCCAGGCCCGTCGTGTAGTGACATTCAGACCGGGCCAGAAGCTGAAATCAAGAGTGGAAGATTATGCTGGAACCAAGTCATAACGCTGAACTGCCGGAGATTCCTGCAAAACGCTACTTTACCATCGGTGAGGTCAGCGAACTCTGTGATGTAAAACCTCATGTTCTGAGATATTGGGAGCAGGAGTTCACCCAGCTGAAACCCGTTAAGCGTCGTGGTAATCGTCGCTATTACCAGCGTCAGGACGTTATGCTGATTCGCCAGATCAGAGAATTGCTTTATGAGCAGGGATTTACGATTGGTGGAGCGAGACAGCGTATGTCAGGTACAGAAATTGAAGATGAGAAACCGGCAGTGAATAAACAGCTGGTGAAAGACCTGATCAGCGATGTGGAAGAAGCACTGAAAGATCTTTCCTGATACAATTCTTCCCCGCCAGAATCCAATACAGACTTACCGATCAAGTCGGAGTGTAGCGCAGCCTGGTAGCGCACCACACTGGGGGTGTGGTGGTCGTGGGTTCAAATCCCGCCACTCCGACCATTTCCAAACAAAAAATACCGGTTCCCTCACGCAAAGGGGGAGCAGGCATTTTTTAGCTTTGTAAAATCGAGTTTGAGTAAATAAACGCTCAAATAAAGCAGGCCATTGGCCTGCTTTTTTTTGGGGGGGCTTTCCGGTATCTGATTAGTCTATACCGAGTGCTGTTCTGCTACCCAGAATACCGACTCCACCAAGATTGCTGAAAGTACTGCCACCATCGATTGTAGCCTCCAACGTGAAGCCGGTAGCAAAGCCCTGCACAGAACCTGTTCCAGTGAACACGCCCCCCATATCACCTGACATTGTGGCAATATCATTCAGGGAATAATCAAGATTGGTACCAAGAGTGCTGTTACTGAAGTCATTGACTACAGCAGTAGGGCCGTTAACTGTGCCTGTAAAGTTTGTGAACCAGCGTGTGCTACCGCCCACTAGAGCCTCAAAATTACCATTGATGATGCTTCCGGTGCCAAAGTCAACATCAAAATTCATATCAAGACTGTTGAGTGGTCCATGGGTACCTGAACCTGTGGCATCGATAACAGAGTTGTAATTCCATTGGCCACTAAGCTCCTGCAAATCGGCTTTTTCTGCTGCCAGCCAGTACAACGCTTCAGTGGTATAAGCGGTGATAACACCTTGTGCATCAATAATATCAGCACCACCATCCCATGGGCCCCAGCCCACTTTGAAACCCGCTGCTGCTACTGCCGGACTGGCCACTGACACTGATGAACCATTGCCCACAATTACCGGAAGAGGATCATAGTCATATAAGGCTTCGACAACGTAACCATCGGGATCAATGTTCATGTTGGAGTCTGAAACAGAAGGATCTCCAAACTTTACTGCTGTGCTGGTTGAGGTTGGTAGAAAATGCTTGTCAATGACACCGCTGTTACGTTTCACCAGGAGACCAAGGTTGTCACTCATTGCCCGAAGCTCATTGCCAGTTAAACGTGTTGATAGATGGAATTTTGTTGAAACAACCATAGCTCTTACATGCGTTGCAGGCCTAGGGAATTACTCCCAACTCTACCAGCATATTTTCGTGCACAGGGGATAAAATCTGCTGTCAAGTTGATATCCGTCACAAATTTATCCAACTGAGCCCTGAAGCGTGCCGATTTAATGTAAAAAGCCCGGCTTAAAGCACCCGGCATGTCATAGGAAGGGCGTAATTACCGCTGGAGCAGTGACCTGCCCACTTTTCACTTGCAGGGAGAGATTTTCGAATTCTGCTGCTGTTTTCAATACAGCTAATCCATATATATTATTATTATAAATCAATGCATTGGAAAGCTTTGTTAAAGCTTTACCTTGGCTATTGGTCAGCTCGGCATCTTCACTGTCAGTCAGGGCTTTGGCCTGAACCAGAAAGAGGCGCTTGCCGGCTTTGCCCCGGTAGTGCATACGCGCAACGATTTCCTGTCCTGTATAGCAGCCCTTGTCAAAACTCACAAAACCATTGATATCCAGATTCGCCTCTTCAGGAGTGAAAAGCTCTGTGTCGTCAGCCGGCATGAAGTAAAGTCCCTGCTGCAGATCCAGTAACTGCCAGCAGTTGCGGTCTGCTGCTTCCAGAGAGGTGAGGTCGGGCATTGCAGCATCCCAAGGCAACCACAGTTCATAACGCGGGAACTCACCTTGCAGATGGAGAATAGTGGTATTGTCTAACCGGCTATGTTGACCCGCTTCGGGAAGCATGCCGTAAATTGATTCGAGTAACGGTTCCACCTTGTCACCGGCAACGCCAATTCTCTGAAAATCCTTTGTGGCGTCAGTCATCTGGGCCTTGTAGAAGGGGATAAATTTCTGGAGCACCTGACGGGTATTCTCAAGAACTCCCACAGGCATGGACAGGTAGATGTCACCCTCCAGTTTTAGAATTCTAAAGCTGGTGTAGATGCGTCCCTTGTTGTTGCAGGCAGCACCTAGCCCCAGTGTTCGCTCATCGATTTGGTCGAGATCGCAGGTAAGCTGCCCCTGGAGAAATTTGATGTTGTCGTCCCCGCTGACTTTTAGCAGGTTCTGGAAATCGAGTGATGTATAAAAACTTTGCATGGTGGAATTGAATTGGCGGACAATGCCCGCTGTGTGAATGCCTGAAATACAATTACGGATTTCAGTATATAGGGTGTTCAATGTTGAATAAACGGGCATTACCCAATCATTGACAATATGAGGCTGACAAACATAAATGGCTGAATCCGACCTGAAAAAAATGTACTGGCACAGTCGGCGAGGCATGCTTGAGCTTGACCTGATCCTGGTGCCGTTTGCTGAAAAAACACTGCCCGGACTCAGTGATGCCCAACAGCAGCAATATGCCCGTTTGTTGCAGGAAGAAGATCAGGATCTGTTTCAGTGGCTGGTCAGGAAAACGCCAGCGCCCGACAAGGATCTGCAGTCTACGGTAGATCTGGTACTCAAACCCTGACCGGCTGATCAGTTCCCGGAGTGTCCTGCAAAATTATCCGGGGACAGCACGGTATTTTCCGCCACGGGGAGTTTCTGCGGATAATCCAGTGTGGAGTGCAGTCCCCGGCTTTCTTTTCTGCTGAGCGCCGAGGAGATAATTAATTCCGCGACGAGTGCAAGGTTCCTCAATTCAAGCAGGTTCCTGCTGACCCGGTAATTACTGTAATACCACCTGATCTCCTGCTGCAGCAGTTCAATACGATTCTGTGCTCTTTGAAGCCGCTTGTTGGTTCGAACAATGCCGACATAATCCCACATGAAACGGCGGACCTCATCCCAGTTATGGGCGATCACCACATCCTCGTCAGAATCCGTTACCTGGCTTTCATCCCAGGGCGGAATGTTTTCCTCCAGGGCAAAGTCATCAAACCGGGAGAGAATATCCTCCGCTGCGGCAAAGGCGAAAACAAAACATTCCAGCAGGGAGTTGCTCGCCATTCGATTGGCCCCATGTAGCCCAGTTGAACTTGCTTCGCCAATGGCATAGACATTTTCCAGGTCAGTTTTTCCATTCAGGTCCACCACAATACCGCCACAACTGTAGTGGGCGGCCGGCACCACAGGAATTTGTTCCCGGGTGATGTCGATACCGAACTTGAGGCATTTCCTGTAAATGGTCGGAAAGTGTTCAAGGATGAAACTGTCGGGCTTGTGACTGATATCCAGATTCACATAGTTGCAACCGATGCGTTTCATCTCGGCATCTATAGCGCGTGCCACTATATCCCGGGGGGCGAGTTCGGCACGGCTGTCATAGTCGGGCATGAACCGACTGCCATCAGGGAGCTTCAGTAGGCCACCTTCACCCCTTAACGCCTCTGTGATGAGAAAGGATTTTGCCTTGGGGTGCCACAGGCAGGTTGGGTGGAACTGGTTGAACTCCATGTTGGAAACCCGGCAACCTGCACGCCAGGCCATGGCGATGCCATCGCCGCTGGCTCCATCTGGATTGGAGGTATACAGATAGGTTTTGCTGGCCCCTCCGGTTGCAAGTATGACAAAGCGGGCACGGTAAATTGTTACCTGGCCACTGATTTCATTGAGTACATATGCTCCTACACATTGGCTGCCGCCAAGTCCCATCTTACCGGTTGTAATCAGGTCAATGGCAACAGTGTTTATGCGAAAGGTGACATTCGGATGCTGAAGAACCTGGGCTGACAGACTCTTGAATACAGCCTTGCCTGTGGCATCAGCCGCATGGGCGACTCGTCTGTGACTATGTCCTCCTTCCTGGGTCAGATGCAGGGATCTGTCGTGACTGTTGTTGCGCGTGAAGTTGACCCCCTGTTCGACAAGCCATTCGATACATTCACGACTTCGGGACACTGTGTACTCAACAACCTCCCGGTTGCAAAGACCATCGCCCGCCGCCAGGGTATCTTCCACATGCGATTCATTGCTGTCATGTTCATCCAGCACTGCCGCAATACCGCCCTGGGCCCAATAGGTAGACCCCTGGTCCAGTGAGCTTTTGGACAAGATCGTGACCCGGGCTGTATCGGCCACTTTCAGGGCCAGGCTCAGGCCGGCCGCTCCTCCACCGATGATGAGAACGTCGGTGTCCTGTATTGCAGGGGAAACAGATGTGTCAGGCATAAAATCGTATCAATGACGGGTAATTCCTGACGCTATTCTACCTTGTGGGATACAATATAAAGAAATCCTGTTGTTCCGGTTGGCGAATAACATGAATCAGGGCGAACTTTTGTCCTTCCGGCCTGTCTATCTGGTTAGCAGTAGAGCCCAGGCTTCTGTTTTATCAATCATCAAGTGGAGCCAGGCTTTTGGCCTCAAACGAAGTAAAAGATACAGATCAACAACTGGTAGACCGAGTATTCAAAGGGGATAAACATGCCTTTGATCTTCTGGTCTTGCGTTACCAGCATCGAATTCTCGGTCTTATTGGCCGCTTTATTCGTGATCCCGCTGAAGTTGAAGATGTTGCCCAGGAAGCCTTTATCAAGGCCTATCGTGCACTACCCAAATTCCGCGGTGATAGTGCTTTTTATACGTGGCTGTACCGAATTGCTATCAATACCGCTAAAAACTACATGGTTGCCCGTGGGCGTCGCCCCCCTGCGACTGATATTGATGTTGAAGATGCCGAATTCCTTGAAGGCAATTCCCTGCTTACTGACATAGGAACTCCTGAGGCCAATCAGGAAAAGGAAGACCTGCAGCGAGTAATCAACGAGGCTATTGAGGATCTGCCGGAGGATTTGCGAACGGCTTTTACCCTGCGGGAGTTCAGTGGCCTGAGCTATGAAGAAATCACGGAAATAATGGATTGTCCGGTGGGCACGGTTCGCTCAAGAATTTTCAGGGCCAGGGAGGCGCTGGACAAAAAGATCAGGCCGTTGATTGATAATACGGATGAAGAAAATGTGGCCTGAATCCCCGTGATAGCGGTATCTGGAGGGCTTGCCAGGGGTAAAAGCACAAAATTCCAAAAAATTCGTGAATTCAGGGAATTTTTACCAAACAGGGTTGTCTAGTTAGTATCCGCTCCTTAACGGGGGCTTAATATGAAATCAGGCACGGACATCAATTTACGCATCTGGTTTGTTTTTTGACCATAAAAAGGTTTTAACCAAAAAAGTTTTGACCAAAAAAAAGATGCTGCCTAAAGTCCTGGGCTGTATAAATTTATAGATTGCTATAATGTGTTAAAGAAAGCTTTAGCGTTTTATAGAAAGTATTCAAGGCATTAATGGCTGAAGAGGGCTAAATGGGAAATAATTTACACGAATCACTATCTGCACTCATGGATAACGAAGCAGGTGAACTGGAAGTACGCAGGATCCTTAAAGAAATGGATGCTGCGGCAGACAGTGACAGCCAGGCGCTTAAAGCCCGCTGGTATCGTTACCATGTTGTCAGTGCCAGCCTGAAGCAGGAGATTCATTCGGCGCCGTCAAGAAACCTGCTTGCAGGGATCCGCAAAGAGCTTGCGAATGAAGCAGTGCCTGAAAGCCAGGGAATGAAACCAGTCAGGCCCCATAGCAATTTCGTCAGACTTATAGGTCAGGGTGCCATAGCTGCTTCTGTCGCCATGGCTGTCCTGTTTACAGCTGACCTCGCTCTAAATGCCGATAATCCGGACAGTTCCGGTAATGCAGAACTGGCAGGCAATACACTGGATGAAAACCAGCAACCGACATTTACCGGCCAGTTGAATCCATCCATGAAGACACGTGTTGCTGTCCAGGAAGGCCTGGATCAGGCAGAGATGGACCGGCTCAGGCAGGTTGTTTCCCAGGAAATGGAAGAGACTCTCGAATCTACACCAGCGACGTTTAGTCCCGAAGAAAATCTCTGATTCGTTTCACCGTATTTTTTTCAGCTGTTATGATGATCCCCGTAGAGGCTTTGCCCGCGGGGATTTTTTGTGGCAGTTGAAAAACTTCAAATCATTGAGCGCATTGGCGATGAACTTGTCCTGAATATACGGGAAAAATCGGCGTGCGGTGCCTGTCAGGCAAGAAACAGCTGTGGGCATCACCTTATTGACACATCTCTTGGACGGACTGACGTCATAAAAACATTTACGCTCAATGGGGGACGCTTGCCGGCAAGTGCGGCAGGGGATTTTGTCGCCATATCTATTGACGACGGTGCGATGGTGCGAATGTCACTGCTACTTTACGGGTTGCCAATTCTGTTTTTACTGGCTGGTACCTTGATAGGAACATGGCTTGCAAATCATCTGGTCACATTATCAATTCCCGGTGAGATCATAATTGTAATGATTGCAGCTTTTTTCTTTGTAAGCGGATTGTGGACGGTAAAAATAACTGGAAATCATTTTGCCCGGGAAGCGGTCTCCCTGACTGCAATATCGCATCAGTCCGATTCACCCTGATTATTGACCAGAGGATCATGAATATGCCCGCGCTACAGGTAAATCGCCCACTCCCTGTCATTGTGTTAGCCCTGTTACTTCTTCACGGCAGCAGCCATTTACGGGCCCAGGTGCTACCGGATTTTACCGCTCTGGTTGAAAACAATGCGGCTGCCATCGTCAATGTCAACAGTATCCAGCGCAGCTCGGATTCTGATGGTGAAAATGAGAGACTGGATGAAATACTTCGTTATTACTTTGGCGACAGACTACCTGACATACCTGAGGAGCGTCTTCGTGAATTTGAACAACGACCATCACTGGGCTCAGGCTTTATTGTCAGTGAAGATGGATACATCATCACTAATCACCATGTAGTCCAGGATGCTGATGAGATTACGATTACACTGAATGACCGCCGTGAATTTGCGGCTCGCCTGATTGGTTCGGATGCCAGCTCAGACCTGGCTTTGCTCAAGATCGATGCCCAAGGGCTCAGTCCTGTTATTCTAGGTGATTCCAGCCAGCTCCGGGTCGGGGAATGGGTGCTTGCTATTGGTTCGCCGATGGGCCTGAGATTCTCGGTAGCTGCCGGTATTATCAGTTACATGGGCCGAAATATTCCCAATGGCAGTGGGGGTAATTATGTGTCCTTTATTCAGACAGATGTAGCCATTAATCCCGGTAATTCCGGTGGACCACTTTTTAACCTGGCTGGAGAGGTTGTCGGAATCAACTCCCAGATTTTTACCAGCACTGGTGGCTCCATGGGTCTCTCTTTTGCCATACCGGTGGATGTGGCAAAAAACGTGATCGGACAACTTACAGCCAAAGGCGTTGTTGAGCGTGGCTGGATGGGCGTGGGAATCAGTGAAATCAGCCAGGAAATGGCAGACGAAGCGGGATTGAAAAGTCCGTCAGGGGCCCTCGTGACGCAGGTAATACAGGGAAGTCCTGCTGAGCATGCAGGTTTTCTTGCAGGGGATATCATTACCCATTTCAATGGTCGTGAAATTGTCAGTAGCGGTGATCTGCCCTATAACGTGGGCCTCACGGCTCCGGAGTCAGAAGCACGGGTGGATGTTATTCGTGCAGGAGATCCGCTTACCATTGCCATGACAGTGGGTAAGCTCGCTTCTGCCGGCCTGTCCAGAGAAACAGGCCAGGGCAGCAATACCGAATTGGGTCTGGTTGTCACTGATGCAGTAAGGGAAAATGGATTGTCTGGCGTGATGGTTATCCGCGTCGATGGCGATATAGGCGGACAAGCCGGATTTCAGGCAGGTGATATATTGCTCAGTATAGACGGTGTAGAGACGACAGATGTTGATACCCTGAATGCACTGGTCCCTGACCTCGGCAGGGAACGCCCCTTGCCAGCACTTGTCGAGCGTGACGGAGTTCAGTCCTATCTGACTTTGCGTCTACCTGAATAGCTTGGAAACCCTCGGATTTCGTGGCGTCACTCGCTATGTTCCTGTAGACTTGCGCTTTTTTTTCGAAGGCTGATTTTCCTCCCTCAAGCGGCCTGGGGGATTAGGTGGACTTTCAATTCTGTGAGCAATCTGGACCACATACGCAACTTTTCAATCATTGCCCATATCGATCATGGCAAGTCGACGATTGCTGACCGTTTCATTCATTTGTGCGGTGGGCTTTCCGATCGTGAGATGCAGGAACAGGTGCTTGATTCCCTTGATATCGAACGTGAGCGTGGCATCACGATTAAAGCCCAGAGTGTAACCCTTGATTACACGGCTGATAATGGAAAAGTCTACCAACTGAACTTTATCGATACCCCTGGACATGTGGACTTCACCTATGAAGTTTCTCGCTCGCTCGCTGCCTGTGAAGGAGCACTTCTTGTTGTGGATGCTGCACAGGGTGTTGAAGCGCAATCTGTTGCCAACTGTTACACGGCTATTGATCAGGGACTTGAAGTGTTGCCTGTGCTTAACAAGATGGATCTTCCCCAGGCTGAACCGGAAAAGGTCAAGCAGGAGATAGAAGAAATTATTGGTATCAGTGCTGATGGGGCTGTGCCCTGTAGTGCAAAAACCGGTGATGGCATTCGTGACATACTTGAAAAAATCATCACTGATGTTCCTCCTCCAACCGGTGAAACAGACCGTGACCTTCAGGCATTGATTATTGACTCATGGTTTGATAATTATCTGGGGGTTATTTCCCTGGTACGGGTGAGGAAAGGGGTACTGAAAAAAGGTGACAAGATTATTACCAAGTCCACAGGCAAGGCCCATGTGGTCGATAACGTAGGTATTTTTACCCCCAAACGCGTCGTCACCGGTGAATTGAAGGCGGGGGAAGTTGGATTCATAGAGGCAAGCATCAAGGAAATCAAGGGAGCGCCTGTCGGTGACACCATTACCCATGCGTCTACTCCGGAGGTGCCTTCACTCCCCGGTTTCAAACAGGTCCAGGCCCAGGTATATGCTGGCCTGTTTCCCGTATCCAGTGATGATTTTGATAACTTCAGGGATGCACTGGAAAAACTCACACTGAACGATGCCGCGCTGCAATATGAACCGGAAAACTCTGATGCGCTCGGTGTCGGTTTTCGCTGTGGCTTCCTGGGCATGCTGCATATGGAGATCGTGCAGGAGCGTCTGGAACGAGAATATGATCTTGACCTTATTACGTCTGCACCAACGGTTGTCTACGAGGTGTTGACCAACAAGGGTGAAGTCCTGAAGGTGGACAGTCCTTCACGGTTGCCGCCGGCAGGAACGATTGAAGAGATGCGTGAGCCCATCGTGGAAGCAAGTATTCTTGTTCCCCAGGAACATGTGGGCAATGTACTTTCCCTGTGCGTCGAAAAAAGGGGCGTCCAGAAGGACATGCAGTTCGTTGGTCAGCAGGTTTCAATCAAGTACGAGTTGCCGATGAATGAAGTGGTGCTCGACTTTTTTGACCGGATCAAGTCTGTCAGCCGAGGTTATGCCTCGCTGGATTACCACTTTGTCCGGTTTCAGCCCGCCAAATTGGTGAGGCTGGATGTTTTGATCAACGGTGATACAGTGGATGCACTCGCTCTTATTGTTCATCGGGATCAAGCGCATGCCAAGGGGCGTGTGCTGACCGAAAAAATGAAAGAGTTGATCCCGAGACAGTTGTATGATGTCGCAATTCAGGCCGCCATAGGTGGACAGATCGTGGCAAGAACAACGGTAAAAGCATTGAGAAAGAATGTCACCGCCAAGTGTTATGGTGGAGACATAACCCGAAAAAAGAAACTGCTTGAGAAACAGAAAGCAGGCAAGAAACGTATGAAGCAGGTAGGTAATGTTGAAGTGCCGCAGGAAGCCTTCCTGGCCATATTGAAAGTGGACAATTAACCCGTAACCGATTGGCGTTGAATAATGAGTTTTGATTTCTCCCTAATCCTTCTGATTTTTTCTGCAGTGACCGGCATCATCTGGCTGGCAGATATTCTTCTGTTCAGGAAACCACGAACATCCAGAGTCAGTGAATTTTTGAAAAGTAATGGTCTCAGTGAAGAGGATTTCAGTGGTTTTGTGCATTACCTTCACACTGGTGAGGCTCCGGAGCATGCATTAAAAGGGGAGAATGCCCGCCCGGTTTTTGAGAACCAGAAACAACTTGAACAGGCCTTTGATCTTTACCAGGAACCTGTAGCCGTTGATTATGCGAAGTCATTTTTCCCGATCATTTTCGCTGTCCTGATTCTGCGTTCCTTCCTCTTTGAGCCTTTCCAGATTCCCACAGGATCGATGATCCCGACCCTCAACGTGGGAGACTTTATTGTCGTCAATAAGTATGCCTACGGCGTCAGACTACCCGTCGTTGGAACCAAAGTGGTGGATGTGGGTGAGCCAAAAAGAGGGGATGTCATGGTGTTTATTCCACCCCATGATCCCAATTACTATATCAAGCGTGTTATCGGTCTGCCTGGTGATCATGTACGTTATGCCGATAAAACCATTTATATCAATGGAGAACCACTAAATCAGGAATATGTGGACTTCATCAACAACAGGCGCCCACCGGTGGTATATTCTCTGGAAGAGGTGGGAGGAATAACCCATGACATCTATACATCGCCATCGCCCTCTTATATAAGACCAGGTAACTGGCTATGGCCGGAAGGTCGGGTAATTCCCGAGGGGCATTATTTCATGATGGGTGATAACAGGGATAACAGCAGCGACAGCAGAGTATGGGGACCGGTTTCCGAGGATAAAATCGTGGGTAAGGCGGTCGCTGTATGGATGCACAAGGAGCCGGGATTAAATTTACCGAGCTTCAGCCAGAATCGCTTGATTGAAAATCCCTGATAAGTTTTGATGCAGGAGTGAGCTTGAAAATGACGTCACAACGACCCAGAAAGCAGGAGGGGGCTTCACTTTATGCCCTTATCATCGTAATGACCTTGTTGGGTATTGTGATCCTGATGGGGTTGAAAATCTCTCCTGCCTACATCGATAACCAGACTGTCACCAATGTGCTTCGTAACCTGTCTGAAAATGAGGAGTTGCAAGGGATGCCTCTGCGTGAAATCCGTGCAAGGGTCACCAGAACCATGCAGGCCAATGGGGCAAGCATTCCCAGCGATTCTATTGATCAGGTCGAAATAAACGGAGTTGATTATATTGTTATCGAGTATGAGACCCGTGTCCCCATGTTCTGGAACATTGATGCGGTCGTGAAATTTGATCAACGCTTTGAGAAATAGTGGCTTCTGATATTCCCTCACTAGACTATACCTTCACCAATGACGCCCTGTTAAAACTGGCACTAAGCCACTGCAGCAGCGGTCAGGATAACAATGAGCGTCTGGAGTTTTTTGGTGACTCAATTCTTGGCTTTGTGATTGCTGAAGAATTGTTTCGCCGTTTCCCAGAGGCTCGCGAGGGACAGTTAAGCCGTTTACGGGCAGACCTGGTTCAACGTGGCACTCTTGCTGAATTGGCCAGGGAACTTAAAATCGGACCGGCTCTGCGCCTGGGATCCGGAGAGCTCAAGTCCGGTGGACCTGACCGTGATTCCATACTGGCCGATGCATTGGAAGCCGTGATTTCCGCTATTTACCTTGATGCGGGACTTGAGGAGTGTCGGAATATTGTTCTGGGCTGGTTTGCCGGCAGACTTGAAAGTCTTGATCTGGATGCCCAGACCAAGGATGCGAAAACACGGCTGCAGGAGTACCTGCAGGCAAATAAAATTGCTCTCCCTGACTATGAAGTCCTGGAAGTGGCTGGCAAGGATCACCAGCAGACCTTCGCGGTGCTTTGTCGTATAGAGCTCCTTTCCGAGCCAGTCACAGGTCATGGGTCAACGCGCCGAGAGGCAGAACAGGAAGCGGCCACCGCTGTTCTCAAGGCCCTGGATCTCTAGTCCCACTTTCCAAGCCGGGACTACGGATAACTTGAAAGGCTGTTATCATGCGCCAATGACTTCTGATTCTCCTGACTCCAAAACTACTCTCACCCACTGTGGCCTGGTCGCCCTGGTAGGCAAGCCTAATGTGGGTAAGTCCACTCTTCTGAATTACATGATTGGGCAAAAGCTCAGTATTACCTCACGCAAGCCCCAGACAACACGACACCGGATTCTCGGCATCAAGACCCATGAGAATAATCAAATGATTTTCGTGGACACGCCGGGGGTTCACAGCGGCCAGAACAAGGCTATCAACCGGTATATGAACAAGACCGTGCAGGGAGTCATCAGGGATGTAGACCTTATACTGTTTATTGTTGACCGGGTGAAATGGACAGAAGAGGATGAACTGGTCCTCCAGCAGTTACAGAATAATCAGGCACCGGTGTTTCTGGTTATCAACAAGATCGATCTGGTAGAAAACAAGGAAACGCTCCTGCCATTTATCGAAGCACTGGAAGGGCGTTATCCCTTTAAAGAAATATTCCCCTTGTCTGCCCTGAGGCAACATAATATCGACGCCCTGGAATCAGCTATCATCAAACATCTGCCTGAAGGGGATTTTTATTACCCGGATGACCAACTCACTGATAAAAATGCGCGTTTCCTGGCGGCGGAATTCATCCGTGAAAAGATAACCCGCCAGATTGGTGATGAATTACCCTACGAAACAACCGTTGAAATAGAAGAGTTCAAACAGGAAGGAAAGACAGTTCATATCAGTGCCCTCATTCTTGTAGAGAAGTCCGGACAGAAGAAAATCATCATTGGTGACAAGGGTAGTCGCCTTAAATTGATAGGTACCGAAGCACGGAAGGAACTTGAGCAGCTGCTTGGTACTAAAATCATGCTGAACCTGTGGGTCAAGGTGAAGAGAGGCTGGTCAGATGATGAAAGAGCCCTGAAGAGTCTGGGCTATGATGATATGTTCCAGGGATAAATGAATCTGAATGTAATTTTAAGATCAGGCAGGCGCTGTTTTGGCAACACATATTGAATTACAGCCGGCCTATCTGCTTCATAGCAGGCCATTTCGCGACAACAGCTTTCTTCTGGACTTTATTACTCCTGATTACGGCCGTCTCGGTGCTGTTTCAAGAGGAGGACGAAGTGCCGGTTCAAAATCCAGGGGGCTTTTGCAACCTTTCATCCCTGTGCAAATTTCACTGGCTGGGAAAAGTGAACTGAAAACCCTGAAAACCATTGAAGTGCGCCAGGCTTTACCTGTCTTGCATGGTGAGCGGCTTTTCAGTGCCATGTACATGAATGAGTTGATTGTAAGGTTGTTTCAAAGCCATGAAGCGGATCCAGGTTTTTTTCATGAATACGAACAAGCCCTGGAAAGCCTGGCTGCCAGGCAGGAGCCTGAGCCTGTTCTCAGGAGCTTTGAGCTGTCCTTGCTGGATACACTTGGATACGGCGTTGATTTCACGGCGGAAGCTGATACTGCACTCGATATCGATCCCCGGGCCTGGTACTACTTCCAGACAGAAAACGGATTCATTAAAGTCCAGAATCCTGATGCAGTCGTAGAATCACAGAATAAAGGGCATAGCGTTTTCAGGGGAGATCATTTGTTGAATATTCATGAACGAAATTTTCAGGATGTCCAGACCCGAAAGACAGCGAAGTCGGTACTGCGGGGAATTCTCAACAGCCATCTTGGCTCCAGGCCACTTGGCAGTCGCTCCCTGTTTTCAAGAAAGTGAATACCGATTGGGTTTTATTGCCTGCAAAGGATAAAATGCCGTGCTTTCAATCCTGACATTTCCATGCCTGACATGAACTACCCAACCATTGAAGATACCGTAGGCAACACACCCCTGGTTCGCCTGCAAAGACTGCCTGGAGATACCACGAACACTATCCTGGTGAAGCTTGAGGGTAATAATCCCGCAGGCTCCGTCAAGGACCGTCCGGTGTTGAGCATGATCAGCAAGGCAGAGGCCAGGGGTGACATTTCTCCCGGTGATACGCTGATTGAAGCTACCAGTGGTAATACAGGTATCGCCCTGGCCATGGTCGCCGCCATCAAGGGCTACCGTATGATTCTGATCATGCCTGATAGCTCAACGCAGGAACGCAAGGATTCAATGACGGCCTATGGTGCGCAACTGATTGAAGTGACGGCGGAGGAAGGCATGGAGGGTGCAAGGGACCTGGCAAAGAAAATGGAAGCTGAAGGCAAGGGTAAAGTTCTTGACCAGTTTGGCAATCCGGACAACTTTGCTGCACACATTGAACATACGGGCCCTGAAATCTGGCGGGATACCGGTGGTGAGGTTACCCACTTTATCAGTTCCATGGGGACGACGGGTACAATCATGGGAGTAAGTCGTTTCCTGAAAGAGCAGAATCAGGATGTCCAGATTATCGGCCTGCAGCCTGGAGAAGGGGCCAAGATTCCAGGAATCCGGCGTTGGCCATCAGAGTATCTTCCCGGTATTTTTGATAAGGACCGGGTAGACCGTATTATCGATATTCGCCAGGAAGATGCAGAGAACACGATGCGGGCACTGGCCCGGAAAGAGGGTATCTGCTGTGGAGTTTCATCAGGTGGAGCTGTGTTTGCCGCATTGCAACTGAGCAGGGAAGTCGAGAATGCGGTTATTGTGGCCATTATTTGTGACCGGGGGGATCGTTATCTTTCCTCGGGTTTGTTCAATACCGGACAGGATTGACTGATTACCCCCATGAGACGACGTAGACGGAAAAAGTTACCGACAGAACCGATTGCCCTGGATATAGAAAAACTCAGTCATGAAGGCAGGGGAATTGCTCACCACGAAGGCAAGGTTGTGTTTGTTGAAGGGGCTTTGGTAGGGGAAAAGGTCGAAGCTGTATTGACTTCACGTCGGGACAGCTACGATGAGGCGCGTGTTCAGACCGTGCTTTCATCCTCACCAGCCAGGGTAGAGCCGCCCTGCCAGTTTTACTCAATGTGCGGTGGATGCAGTCTTCAGCACCTGGAAGCGCAAGCGCAGATTACCTTCAAACAGAACATGTTGTTTGAAAAGCTGACCCATGCGGTTGGCCACGCTGAGTATGAAAAAGTTGCACCAATGACGGGTCCTGTTCTTGGCTACAGACGCAAGGCCAGGTTGGCAGTACGTTATGTTCATAAAAAAGAACAGGTGCTGGTGGGGTTCCGAGAAAAGCATTCAACTTTCATTACTCACATGGATCATTGCGAAGTACTTGATGAAAGAATTGCAGGGCTTTTGCCAGAATTACCGGGACTGATTGGTGGCTTGACCACTTTCCGAGCCATCCCCCAGATTGAAGTGGCAGCCGGGGATCCAGAGCTGGAAGGAGTGACATTTGCACTCATTTTCAGGCACCTGGAGCCATTGCCTGAGAGGGATGTTCAGAGTCTGCTGGATTTTGCCAGGGAAAAGTCATTTGCCCTGTATCTGCAGCCAGGCGGCATGGAGACTGTTCATAAAGTGTTTCCAATGGAAGGAATTGATCGCCTGTATTACCGCTTGCCTGAATTTGACCTTACTCTTGGTTTTCATCCAACGGATTTTACGCAGGTTAATGCACAGATAAACCGCCAGATGATTTCAAAAACGATGGAATTACTGGATTTACAGCCTGAGGACAGTGTGCTCGATCTGTTTTGTGGCCTGGGAAATTTCACGTTGCCCGTTGCCCGTCACTGTAAACAGGTAATCGGGATTGAAGGGTCCGAGACGATGGTGGAGCGGGGTAGTGAGAATGCCAGGGCAAATGGCCTGACCAATACCAGCTTTTATGCGGCCGACCTGGCTCAGCCCCTGACCAGTGCAGAATGGATCAAGCAGGATTACAACAAGGTTATTCTGGATCCGCCCCGGTCAGGAGCGACAGAAATCCTGCCCGAAATTGTAAAACTCGCCCCTGAGAGAATTGTCTATATCTCCTGTAACCCCGCTACCCTTGCGCGTGATGCCGCTTTCCTGGAAGAGCATGGCTATAGCATGTTTTGTGCCGGGGCCATGGATATGTTTCCCCAGACAGCCCATGTAGAGTCCATGGCCATGTTCAAAAAGGTGTCGGGATAATCACCTGAGCCCAAGGAGAGACCCATTAAAATTGAAGATCTTCTGACCATTATGTCTATGCTAAGGGATCCGGAGCACGGATGTCCTTGGGACCGCAAGCAGACATTCCATACCATTGCCTCCCATACCCTCGAAGAGGTGTATGAAGTAGTCGATACAATTGAGAGAAACGATTATGACCATCTGGCCAATGAGTTAGGTGATCTGCTATTCCAGATCGTTTTCTATGCCCAGTTGGGCAAGGAGTCCGGTTACTTTGATTTCGAAGATATTGTTGAAGAAATAGGCAGAAAATTACTAACGCGCCATCCTCATGTTTTTCCGCAGGCGACAATGGAAAGTTTTGGTTCACAGGCGCGTTTGAGCCCTGAGCAGGTTGAACAGACCTGGGAAAAAATCAAGCAGGCTGAGCGTGACAGCAAGGGGTATACAGACCAAAGTGTTCTTGCAGATGTACCGGCTGCCCTACCTGGATTAACCAGGGCGCGTAAAGTACAGAAAAGGGCTGCTTCTAATGGCTTTGACTGGCCAGAAACATCAGGTGTTCTGGAAAAAATCAGGGAAGAGTTCGAGGAACTGGCAGAAGTCATTGAAACAAGCAACCAGGATGGTATTGAAGATGAGCTGGGAGATCTGTTTTTTAGTCTCGTCAACCTATCAAGGCATGTCGATGTTGAGCCTGAACGCTGCCTGCGCCGTGCAACAAATAAGTTTGAAGATCGTTTTCGCGCCTTGGAGGAACAGGTAGAAAAAGATGGAGAAACGATCCATACCCTTTCCATAGAAGAACTTGAAGAACGTTGGCAGGCAATTAAACAGGATAAAAAGGAAAGTGAGCTTAATAACTAGGCAGCAACCCTGTACTATTATAACTATCTAAAAAAAACATCAATATTACACCCCCAGAATCTGGAGAAAACACAATGCAAATGATCCTCTTGGGCGCTCCTGGTGCCGGTAAAGGTACCCAGGCCAAATTCCTGACTGAAACGTACGGTATACCGCAAATTTCAACCGGTGATATGTTACGTGCAGCAGTCAAGGCGGGGAGTGAAATTGGTCTGAAGGCAAAATCTGTTATGGAGAGTGGTGGGCTCGTCACGGATGAGATCATCATAGCCCTGGTAAAAGAACGTATTACCGAGAATGACTGTAAAAATGGCTTTTTATTTGATGGGTTTCCCCGCACCATTCCACAGGCAGAAGCCATGCGGGATGCTGGCGTAAATATTGATGTCGTACTGGAAATTGATGTGCCAGATGAAGAGATTGTAAAACGACTCAGTGGGCGACGTGTCCATATGGAATCAGGGCGTGTTTATCATATTGAATTCAATCCACCTGCAGAAGAAGGCAAGGACGATGAAACGGGTGAACCACTCATTCAAAGGGATGATGACAAGGAAGAAACCGTGCGAAAAAGGTTGTCAGTCTATCATGAGCAGACTAAACCATTAGTAGATTTTTACCAGGATATTGAGAAAAACTACGGAGGAGTAAGGTTTGTAAAAATTAATGGCATTGGCTCAATAGAGAATATCGTAGCTGATATCAAGGCATCACTTGGTTTGTAATCGCAAGATTTCAGGAAGCTGTTTTTTTTTCGCGGTATACAGGCATTTATTTTTTCAGGACGATATTTTTTAGTAAATTGCCGGAATTTATTCGGAAATTTACTGGTAAATTTTTAAGAAAAATCAAGGTGCTAAACTATATAAATAAAAAATTTTATGATATGTTGTGACGTGAAAGTTGAGACAAATTGAAGTTACATTAAATCAGGTCGTTAACTTTTATTTTTATTAGGAGAAAAAAATATGGCTACTGCCAAAGCGAAAAAAAAAGCAGTAAGTGCAGCTTCTAATGAAGCCGCCACTAAACCGACTAAACGACGTGCAGTTTCAGCAACATCAAAAGCTAAATCTGCGTTGAGTAAAGCGCAAAGGGAAGTGACCAAACAGTCAAAGGCCCTGAGCACTGCCAGAAAAAAAGTCAGTATTGCTTCAACAAAAAAAGCAGCAGCATCCGCAAAAGCAGCAGTCAGAAAATCCACCACTAAATTAAACTCTGCCAAAAACAAGGTCCTCAAAGCAAAACAGAGTATGGCTAAAGCTCAGGCTGCTGATGCCGCAAAAGCAAAAGTTGCTGAACAGGCAAAAGCAGTAGCCTCCTATAAAAACACCCTTAAAAAGAAATCGGCCCAGGATTTAAAGAAAGCGCTTAAGAAGTTTGAAGCTTCATGGACTAAAAAGCGTGCCAAGGCAGATGCCAAAAAACTGGCTGCCAAGTTGAAGAAAGAAGCGGCCAAGGCTGTAGCAGCGAAGAAAAAAGCCGAATCCAAGGCCAAAGCTGTTGCGAAAAAGCTTGAAGCCAAGGCTAAAGCAGCTGCAAGAAAAGCTGCTGCAAAGGAAAAGGCCAATGCCAAGGCAGCAGCAAAGAAAAAAGCGACCAAGAAAAAAGTAGCTAAAAAAGCAACCAAGAAAAAGGTAGCGAAGAAGAAAGTCCCTAAAAAGGCGACCAAGAAGAAAGTGGCGAAAAAGAAAGTTGTTAAAAAGGCAAAGAAGGTGGCCGCTAAACGAAAGACAGTGGCCAAAAAAGTTGCCAAAAAGGCTGCCAAGAAGAAGGTCACTAAAAAAGCCGCCAAGAAAAAGGTAGCGAAGAAGAAGGTCGCCAAAAAGGCCGTCAAGAAGAAAGTAGCGAAGAAGAAGGTTGCAAAAAAGGCTGCCAAGAAAAAAGTAGCGAAGAAGACGGTTGCTAAAAAGGCTGCCAAGAAAAAGGTAGCGAAGAAGGTCGCCAAGAAGGCCGCCAAGAAAAAGGTAGCAAAGAAGAAAGTCGCCAAGAAGGCCGCCAAGAAAAAGGTAGCAAAGAAGGTCGCCAAGAAGGCCGCCAAGAAAAAGGTAGCAAAGAAGGTCGCCAAGAAGGCCGCCAAGAAAAAAGTAGCGAAGAAGAAGGCCACTAAGAAGGCCACTAAGAAGGCTGCCAAGAAAAAGGTAGCAAAAAAGAAGGTCGTTAAAAAAGCTAAGAAGATAGCCGCTAAGCGTAAGACCGTGGCCAAGAAAGTTGCGAAAAAGAAGGTTGCCAAGAAGGCCGCGAAGAAAAAGATAGCGAAGAAAAAAGTCGCTAAAAAAGCCGCCAAGAAGAAGGTAGCGAAGAAGAAAGTTGCTAAAAAAGCCGCCAAGAAGAAGGTAGCCAAGAAGAAGGTAGCCAAGAAAAAGGTAGCGAAGAAGAAAGTCGCTAAAAAAGCCGCCAAGAAGGCCGCCAAGAAAAAGGTAGCGAAGAAGAAAGTCGCTAAAAAAGCCGCCAAGAAAAAGGTAGCGAAGAAGA
>Ga0255776_10000041_pt1 | contig 132280 bp, 123 predicted proteins | sample 071ome_19_FD_179974 | JGI IMG/M metagenome (GOLD analysis project Ga0255776, IMG submission 179974) | Coastal salt marsh microbial communities from the Groves Creek Marsh, Skidaway Island, Georgia - 071413AT metaG (version 2) | ecosystem: Environmental > Aquatic > Marine > Intertidal zone >...
CAGGCCGAAGCCGACCAGCGCCATGCCAAGAGAACCCCTGTTGCTTTTGCCACCGGATAGTTTAAGGAGTGCACCTATCCCCACAAGGGGCATGGCTAGGGCGTCAATGTCTACCTTGAATCCGATGAGGGCAACTATCCAGGCTGTCATCGTAGTGCCGACATTACTGCCGTAGATTACCCACAATGTACGCTCAAGACTGAGCATCCCGGCGTTGGCAAAACCAATGGTAGCTACTGTCACGGCACTGGATGACTGGACGATGCCGGTAATCAAAAAGCCTGAGCACAAACCTCTCAGGCGGGAATTTGTCCAGAGCGCAAGAATATCCCTGAGGTTATTGCCCGCGGCAAGTTTAAGACCATCAGTCATCAGGCCCATTCCGATCAGGAGCAGGCCGAGTCCACCGAGAAGATTGGCAAGCATACTTAGCATGAGGCAATGATAAGCGAAAAAACGGTGTGGTAATTAATCTGCATCAAACACAGTCAGGGCGCTGGATACAGCCATCCGGGATTCTTGCTATCAAGAGGACTATTCCGGAAACTCAAAGAACGTAAAACTCGTATTTTTTGCACCCCACACGGTAAGTGAACATTCTCCCCAGGTATCAGGCAGACTCCATTCCACATCTGCCTGGTATTCCAGGCTCACTCTGTTGCGGTTACACACGACTTCAATGTTTTCAAGATCACCAACGACATCGGCGATGGTAAATGCCCGTCGCGAGGGGATGAAAAACCAACCCTTGCTACTGTCCAGAATTTTTCCCTTGGCATTCAGGGTAAACGCTTTATTTAGAGCTTCCTGGATCTGCTGTGCCTGGGTATGCATCAGGTCATCATCAGGGAGGATTTCCAGGTCAAGTCGACGCTCATAGGAGGTCAAGGCATCCATATATCTGCCCAGGGCCAGTTCAATATTAAAGCGGTATTGCAGGGCGACATCCATCTCCTGTGCAGTCAGCTGGTTTACCTGGGCCAGTGTTGCTCAGGTAATGGCCTGGTGGGCAGTGTGCAGGTCCTGTCGCTGCATTTCGATGGTACTGAGCTGAATGTTGGCCAGACTAATATCATGGAGGCTGTACGTGGCTTCCTTGAGGTTTTCCCCAGCCTTTCGTAAAGCCTGGTCGAGTCGGCCCCCATTGATCAGGGCCTGTACTTCTGCATAAGGTGCAGTGAATCGTGGACCGGATATATTGGGAATCTGTGGCAGGTCGAAATTGATGACGAGAATATTGTTGTGCCAATCCATAGCCGACCCGTCGAGTATCGCCGGCATGAAAGCCCAGGATTTGAGAGTATCAATGGTATCGCTCACGGGAAATTCTGCAGGCATAACATCAATAATATCAATGTTATCGACGGAACCGTCGGCCTTGATTGTAAAGCGAAGAGTTATCCAGCCTTCCGGACCAGGTCCAAACCGTGATGCAGGTCGTGGTGGTTCTGGAAGTTCCACGGGACGTATCTGCTCAGAGTCATGATTGTCGGCATTGACGTACCTGTCCGCAGCCATCAGAGGAGGGGAAAAAACGGCAAGCAGAATGAGTGAACAGGTATATGCCGCCGGGAAGACAGGGTGAAATTGAACTCTCAAATTTTTTCCCATTGCATGTATGCGGTGTTTTAACGATTCTATGGCGCAAGCAGACGCTAGTCCAGAATCAGGACGGAAATTGAAAACCCATATGGACTGGATTATTCTGACCTAAAGCCTTTTATATAACAGGTAGTCAAATAATCTATAGAAATTTCACCGGAAATACTGGAATCTGATCGCCTGGATAATGAAGGGAATCATCAGGAAGCCATCAACAGTCTTTTGAAAGCCTCAGAAAAAGGGGACGTGGAAGCCAAAACCCGCCTGGGTAAACGGATGATAGTGGGAGACCGGACACCTGCCTTGCCCAAAGAGGGAGTGGGATACATAGTCCAGGCGGCAGAGGGTGGTGGTCCAGAGGCTCTGGCATTGCTCAGTGTACTTTATGCACTTGGCATGTATGTCAGGCAGGACTGGCGCAATGCGCTGAATGCCCTGAAACTGTCGGCAGAGAAGAGCTGGTTGCCCGCAAGGCTGCAACTCAAGGCTCTGGCGGGGGACAGGGAGCTGGCCAGGAATGATGATGATCAGAAGGATTACTGGTTCAGGTTGGCAGCCTCTGTCGATTTCGATTACTGGATGCATGCTCCAGAAGGAAAAACTTTATCACATAGTCCCCTGATAAGGACTTTCAGGGGCTTCGTCAATAAAGATATTTGCTTATGGTTAATGGAAAAAGCCAGAGATCGATTAACCAGAGCCCAGGTCTATGACGCCGTCAAGAGAACGGTTACTGAAAGCCATACACGAACCAACTCGGCCGCCATTTTCAATATGGTGGAAACTGATCTGGTTAACTTGATGATCCAGATGAAGATGGCGGCAGCCACAGGCATTAATTTTCGACAATTTGAAGCTGCTACCGTCCTTCACTACGGTGAGGGGGAGCAAATAACCGAGCACTATGACTTTATCGATCCGACCATTCCGGATTACAAAGAGGTTATTAAAGACCAGGGACAACGAATTATCACGTTCATTATTTATTTAAACGATAATTATAAAAACGGAGAGACAGAATTTCCAATTCTTGAGCTTAGCCACAAGGGGAGTTGTGGGGAAGGCATATACTTCGTGAATTCCCTGGAGGATGGGAGTTCCGATATGCGTACATTTCATGCGGGCAGGCCACCCGAAGCGGGTGAAAAGTGGAATGTGACCCAGTTCATCAGGAACAGTTTTGCTCTTTGACATGTAGGTAGTTCATTACGGGGAGACTTTCTCTTTTTCGTTGAGTTGCTGTTCCCCCTGCTTTATTCTAGACGAGGGATGTTAATCACACAGAGCTGTTCTGATGACCAGATGTAGACTTCTTTCCTTACTGCTTCCGCTCCTTTTCGCCGTTCATGTCCAGGCCCAGAGTGCCGGTGTCTACGTGGATATAGGTCCATGCATGGCCATGGAGGTGGATGAAGAACGCTACGCCTGCTATGACCTGCTGGAGGAGCAGATGCGTGCCGCAGAACAAAGAGAAGTTGATTTACCGGTTGTATCCATTGAGCGAAATGCGCGTAGCCAGCAAACTTCCCACCAGGCGAATGATGAGCCGGAAGTGATGGAAACATCAATCAGTGATTTTGGTCGGGAAACTGTATCTGCTTCAAGGAATCGTGAAAATACAGCCCGTGTTCTGGAAACAGACGATGGTGAGAAGGAACTGGTAGATTTAGTGGCCAGGCTGGATGAAAAAGTACCAAACCAGTGGGAGATTACATTGGAGAGCGGACAGGTCTGGTACCAGATCAACAGTAAACGTTTTCGTTTACGAGAAGGGATGCAGGTTCGTATTTATCCTTCGCCATTCGGAGGATCTTTCAGGCTTAGTGCTTCCAACATGAATGGCTTTATTCAGGTCAGGCGGATTCAGTAAACTCATTATTTTTTGCCCAAAGACTTTTCTGTCCACCGTTTTTTGTTACGGTAGCCGCGCCAACAGCCAGTCATTGAATCCGAGTAGAAACTCCATGGGCTGGACAGACTCATTGCTGCATCCGTTATTAATTTCTATCAACAGATTACCTTCATTCCTTGTATAGACTGGTTCGGTTCTCAGGATAAGGCTGTCCTCTGTCGCGTATACGGTGTAGCGTAAAGACGGATCTATTGTCTGGTACACTGATGAACCGAATCGGTTATCGACCATCCAGTGATTCTTCGCATTACCGGGTTCATCGAAAAAATCAAAAAGCATGTCTGGTGAGAGATCATGAGCCTGCTGAACTGACTCATTTTGCTCCCTGATATCCTTGTAACGCCCGCTCAGTCTGTCGAGTCGGTACCTGGGTTCGAACCCGAGCAGAATCCCTATGCCCTTCCATTTCGCAAAACCGGCATCGAGTTGAAACTGATCTCCCTGAATCAGATAAGATTGCTGGCTGCAAAAGCCATCCTGACTGATTGAGGCCAGGAACTGTTTATCTCCCTGAACGCTGAATTCAAGTTGGGCAACCGGAAATTCCTGGTTAAAGACGGAATAAATATAAAACGGAGAGATAACAAGGAGAAAACCCAGTGCCATTAAAACGAGCAGAGTGCCGACACTGAAAAACCTGAATAGACGTCGAAGCATGTTCCCGGTCCTGGCTCTCTATGGAGAGAAAAGGTCTGTTTACAGACGTGATTATTACACAGGCCGAAAATTATTGGTCACGGTGCTCATTAATCAGCTGGTGCAGGGTCACAATCTCAAATTTATCGTCATTACCGGTGACATAGTCCAGAATTTTCTCACCAGTGCGAACACGCTCGGGATCAATTCCCATGACATGTGGATGCCAGATGAACAGCATATACTTGTCCTGCTCAACAGCAAGATCCAGGGCATTTTTCCAGGCCTGCTCAACCGCATCATTTTCTTTTTTCTGCCACAGCCAGTGACTTGCATCAACTCCAACCCATTCCCAGGGCACTGACCAAAGGGTTCTGGTGAGTTGTTCTATTTCGCCGCCATCCTGCCCTGAGGGGCAAAGACTGGAATCGATGGTGTACCCCAGCTGGGTAAGAATCTCGCTGGTGAAACGGGTACGTTTTCCTCCGGGGGCCCGGAATGCTTTTGGCCTGGTCCCGGCCCTTTCCAGTGCATCAGTGGCCCTGGCGGCGATTTCAAAGGCCTGGTCATAATCCAGTGATGACCATAGTTCATGTTGCCAGCCATGCATGCCAAGTGAATGTCCTTCAGCCAGGTCCCTTTCTATGCAATCCGGATAGGCTTCAGCACTCCACCCCTCAATGAAATGAGTGATTGTGATGCCAAAGCATTTATAGAGTTCGAGCAGGGCAGGGTATCCCTGTTCAAGGGCTGGTCGTTCTCCCGGATTACGGGGTTCGCTGATGACACCGCGGCCCAGGTCGGCAGCATCACCGAGATTATCCATTGTGAAACAAACACGTGCAGTCATTGTCGATTCAGTATTGGCAGCTAATGTATTCAAGCCAGACAGGGCAAAGCCGGCAGGGCCTTTTTGGAAGGCGGCAAGAATACTCGAGAAAACCTTTAAAATCCATCTGTTTACTGCGCTGAATCACGCCTGGGATCTTAAATCCTGCGTGCAGATGACATGGCTTCATGCCTGAAATGTGTCCCAAAACGAGACTCAGCTCATACAAATCCTGCTGCCTGGACACATGATGCTTAAGGAAAAAGCACGAGATTGGTTTCTCCCTGTCAGTATGTTGAGTGTCGGGTCACAAAGGACCTGTGATAAGGTTCATTGTATGACTTTTTTATGTAAATGCAGTGTTACGTTTTTCATCCTTTTCCTGGTGGTTGTCTTGCCGGTACAGGCCCAGGAATTCAGGCATTCATCTAAACCACCTTTGTATGGACAGGAATGGGTAGCGGTAGCTGGCAAGCCGCGTGCCGCGTCCGCAGGCTCGCGGATATTTAACCAGGGTGGTAATGCGGTTGATGCTGCTGCTGCGATGTTGGCAGTATCTGCGACCCTCTGGGATACTATGGGATGGGGTGGTGAAACCCAGGCGCTTATTTATCATCCTGGAGAAGAAAAAGTATTTGCTATCAATGCCTTGGGTGTAGCTCCGTCTGGTGCAACACCGGAAAAATATCGCCAGCTTGGACTGGCGCATCCTCCTGACTATGGTCCGCTGGCCGCTGTCACCCCGGGTACACCTGGAGGATTAATGGTCATGTTGGCCGAATATGGCACCATGAGCCTGGCTAATGTTCTGGCACCAGCCATGGAGCTGGCCCGTGGCTACCCCATTGAAAGAGTGCAGGCTGAAACTATACAGTTTTACGCCAGCGACATTCTCAAGTGGGAATCCTCCACACAACTCTTTTTGCCTCACCATGATCCCCGTCGGCCTCGCTGGTCAGCCCCTTTTCCCGGTGAAGTATTCAGGCAGTTGGATCTGCTTGATACTCTCCAGAAACTGGTCGACGCCGAAAAACAGGCACTCCAGTCGGGTCAATCACGCAAAAATGCCATTTATGCGGCCTACGATCGCTTCTACCGGGGTGATATTGCTGCGGACCTGGTTGAATCGGTACAGGCTGACGGGGGTTTAATCACTCTCGAAGACCTGGATAACTGGCAGGTGCACATAGAAACGCCAAGGACAACGTCCTATCGGGGTATCGATGTTTATAAACTGGATACCTGGGTTCAGGGTCCGGTGATGCTGCAAATGCTTAACATGCTTGAAACCTTCAATCTGAAGCGACTTGAATACAATACACCGGAATACATCCATACCCTGTACCAGGTAATGAACCTGGCTTTTGCTGATCGCGATTTTTATTACGGGGATCCCTATTATCCGCCAAAAGAGCCCATTGAAGGGCTACTCTCCAAAGAGTATGCTCGGGAACGTGTTCGGCTTATCAACCCGGAAAGGAATACTGCCGTGGTGAAACCCGGAGACCCTTATCCTTTCCAGGGCGAGGAGAATCCATTCAGTGACCTGTTAAACAGTTGGTCACCTGTCATTGCCCCACCCGAAGAACTGGCTGTCAACAATCCCCTGAACAGCATGAACCAGGAGCAGGGCTTTCTGGCAGGCACAACATCTATCCAGACTGCCGATCGGTCGGGCTGGGTTGTCTCAATTACGCCTAGTGGTGCCTGGATTCCCGCGTATATTGCCGGTGATACCGGTATTGGGCTATCACAGCGACTGCAAAGTTTTGTGATGGACAGGGCCCGGAATCCTTTTAATGTCATGGAGCCAGGGAAACGTCCACGGGCAACCCTCACACCCGGACTAGCCCTGAAAGACGGTAAACCCTTTCTATCTTTTGCAGTACAGGGAGGTGATACCCAGGAACAGAATCTTCTGCAGTTTTTCCTCAATATTGTGGAGTTCAGTATGGGTATTCAGGAAGCCGCGGAGGCCGCTAATTTCAATAGTTTCCAGGTACATTCGTCCTTCGGGGAGCATGCCATGCAACCGGGCAGGTTGCTGCTTCGGGAAGATACACCCTCTCTCGACCGTATACGATTGATGGATATGGGCTACGACATTGAGACGGATCCGCTGACGTCAGGACCGATCAACGGCATCTATTTTGACCAGCAAAACGGGACGATGATTGGGGGTTCCAGTAATTTTGGGAGTGACTACGGAATTGCGTGGTGACAACCGAAGATGAAGGCAAGGATACAAGGATTAAAGATTACAAAAATTAAAGAATAAAAAGCAGGCAGTTCAGGTATGTATGTCAGCGTCAGCACACAGGCCCGACTGGAGATCGCAGAGGCCGCCACCCGTTTGCAGAGGGTAAACTGAAAATCTCCCCCGGTCTGCAGGTCGGGAAAGGCATCAGGGGGCGTTATCCGACATCGTGCCAGCCTCAAAAATCTGGGCAGCATTACGTCTGCTATCTCTCCGGAATTTGATCTGGATTAAAGGAATTCCGATTAGTCCTCCGGACAATATCCATTGCATAGTTCTTCCATTTTTTTGGGGGATTTCAGGGTTATAAACGCACAGGAAAATGCGATATCCCTGGAGCTTTGGAGGAGAGAATGCCAAACGGTCACAAACTCAATACGCTGCTTGCCTGCATGGCCATGACTTTGGTCAGTGCCTGCAGTCAGTCGGTGTCCACATCCGCAGATATCAACACGGCTAGCAGTGATGCTGCACAGCCTGGGGTGTCTACAGGCAGTCTGGCTGCAGCCACAGATGTTGATGGCCTGATCGATGAATATTGCACCGGGTGTCATAATTTTGAGGACTATTCCGGGGGTATTGACCTCGAGGGACTTGGACCAGATAACATCCATATTGCACCGGATATTGGAGAGAAAGTGATCAAGCGCCTGCGTGCAGGCATGATGCCGCCAGTTGGTGAGCCACGTCCGGATGTCGAAACCATGCAAGCACTGGCAGCTTCCCTTGAAAACGACATCGACAGGTATGCTGATATCCGCCCGGGACGACCCGGCCTTCATCGTCTGAATCGAACAGAATACCAGAACGCTATTCGTGACCTTTTTGGTCTGCAAGTCAATGCGGCGGATTTTCTGCCTGCAGATGATTCCAGTAATGGTTTCGACAACCAGGCTGGTGCCCTGACGCTGTCCCCGGCGCTGCTTGAGGCTTACCTGTCCGCTGCTGCAGATATCAGCCAACTGGCGGTGGGTATTTCCAGTGGGCCTACACAAACCCTCTAACGTGTGCCTGAAGATGCCAACCAGAACTTTCGTATTGATGGCCTGCCTTTTGGGACCAGAGGCGGACTCAAGTTTTCCCATAACTTCCCTGTGGATGGGGAGTATGCCTTCAAGGTCTTTGCGATCACACTCGGAAATATGGGCAATGACAGGCCCTTCGGTTCTGTCAGGGGAGAGAAGCTGGAAGTGCTTGTGGATGGTGAACTGGTCAAGGTTTTTGACTGGGACAGGGAATTTGGTATCGGCGAGAATTTCTTCTTCAATGAAAACGATGAAGATACCGGAGAAAATCTGCTGACCCTTGATGTCACCGTGCCGGTAAGTGCCGGCCCCCATGAAATCGGTGTTACGTTTATTGCCCGTAACTTTGCACCCGGGCTTGATATGAACAATGATTTTGAACGCAGTACCATCGAAACCGGTGGGTTGCCGGGATATACCTGGTATCCCCATGTGGGGAGTGTGAGGGTTGATGGGCCCTACAATGAAAGCGGGGCATCCATGACGCCAAGTCGCGAGAAATTATTCTCCTGTTATCCATCTGCATGAAATGAGTTCCAGGCTTATGCCCAGACCATTATTGATAATCTTGCGCCACTAGCTTTTCGGGGATATGACGATAGCAGTGACCGTGAAAAACTGATGTCGTTTTTTGAACTGGGTCTGGAAAATAATGGTGATTTTGACGAGGGCATTGCGCTTGTCATTCAGCGCATCCTGTCTGATCCGAAATTTATTTATCGTATGGAACAGGAGCCCGGCAATCTTGAACCCGGTGATGTCTACCGCATCAGTGATCTGGACCTTGCTTCCAGACTCTCCTTTTTTCTGTGGAGCAGTATTCCGGATAAAGAGCTGCTGGAGCTCGCCATAGATGGCGAACTTGGTAACCCGGCCGTGCTGGAAGCCCAGGTACAGCGCATGATGCAGGATCCCCGTTCGGCCGCATTTACCAGTAATTTTGCCGGTCAATGGCTGGCACTGCGCAACCTGGATGCCCACGAACCGGTAACGGATCAGTTTCCTGATTTTGATGATTTGCTAAGGCAGTCCCAGCGTCGCGAAGTGGAGCTCCTGGTGGATAGCCTTATTCAGGAAAATCGTCCGGTAACCGATATTCTCACAGCAGAATATACCTTTGTTAATGAGCGACTGGCCATGCATTACGGGATACCCGGCATCAAGGGGGAAAGGTTCCGTCGTGTTGAACTAGATGGAGATCTGGCGATCAGGGCGGGCATTCTAGGCAAGGCCAGTTCATTGACTGTTCCTTCCCAACCCGGAAGAACGTCCCCTGTTAAGAGGGGTTACTGGGTGCTTGCCAGTATTCTGGGTGTTGAGCCTCCGCCCCCACCACCCAATGTAAAAATTGTGCCTCCCAAGCAGGCAGGAAGCGGCGGCGATAATGCGGATGTTCCCTCCATGAGGGAGTGGATGGAAGGACATCGCACCAACCCAGCCTGCGCCGGTTGTCACAGGATGATGGACCCCATCGGTTTTGCCCTGGAGTCATTTGATGCCATAGGTCGGTATCGGGAAGAGGAAAATGGCAAACCGATCGAAACAGCGGTGGTTCTGTATGATGGCATGGAAGTGGAAAAGGCAGATGACCTGAATGAGTTCCTGCTTAATTACCGGGAAAGTGTTGCCCGCAATGTTATCCAGAAAATGCTTACTTATGCTGTTGGTCGTGGCATGGATTTCAACGATATGCCTCTGGTGAGGAAGGTGCAGGGTATTGCGAGACAGGATAATTACCGTTTCCAGTCACTCATAACTGCAGTGGTTAACAGTGATGCTTTTCTGATGAATGAAGTGGTTGGCAACGACCAGAATGTAGCGTTCAGGTAATTGTTGCCACGATGCAGGGGTAAATAGGTAGTCAGTACATATTTTGCCCTTAAGGCCAACGAGGAAATACAAACACACTGATACCTGCTTCAGGTAAGTTGTGAAGAAGTATGCTTTAGCTCTGTTTATTCATACGGGTGTCGGGCCGGTTTTTTCCGATATACTTCTCTTGCTCACCGCTCTTGAAGATGCTGCAATTCCCTCCATGGAAATTCACCCTGTCGGTTACATTCGTTCCCCGTATAAGCAGAAGTTTGCCATTCCCCGTCAGCCAGGCCTGGTCAAGGCAGCAACAGGGGAGGTAGTCTTCCTGGAAGCCTATGCTGATCCCAATGGCCTGCGCGAGATCGAACAGTTTTCTCACCTCTGGCTGTTATTCAGGTTTCATGAAACAGCAGACCAGGGCTGGACACCAACAGTGCAGCCGCCTCGTTTGGGTGGCAGAGAACGAGTTGGGGTGTTCGCCAGCCGCTCGACATTTCGTCCCAATGGTATTGGCATGTCCGTTGTCGAAAACCTGGGTGTTGAACAGCGAGGTGCAGAGCTCATTCTAAAAGTTGGCGCCATTGACCTGCTTGATAAAACACCTGTAATTGATATCAAGCCCTATATTCCCTATGCCGATGCCTTACCCGATGCCCGCGCGGGTTATGCAGCGATGGCACCGGTCAACACCTGGGCTGTTGATTTTTCCGAGGATGCATACCAGCAGCTTGAGGCTCTGGGTGATGGTTATCCCGACCTTAAGGCATTGATCACAGGTGTACTTGAGCAGGATCCGCGTCCGGCCTGGCGACAGAAGCAGCCCGATGACAAACAATATGGCATGACCCTGTATGACCTGAATATCAAGTGGCGGATTGACGGGGATAGGATCTGGGTCATTCGAATAGAAAGGATGGCAACCACGAAATAAAAAAGGGGCCTGGGCCCCATTTTGATTTCCATAAGATAAAGCGCTCTTTTACTCGGCCCCTGTGGTTTTTTCGAAGAATGCACGACCATAATCATCTTTCAGGTCAAGCATGAACTGATTGTTTTCCTGGCAGATGTAATCCTGCATTTCTACCCCTTCAGCCCAGGCAATATCCCATTCCGCTTCCCAGGGTTCATAGAAAGCGCCAGGATCATCAATCAGAATGCGATAGTTCAGTTTTTCCTTGTAGGGACGGGTAATGTATTCCACCGTATGCAACTGGTTGGTGTGATGGGTGCCGCTATAGTCCAGCCATGTTTTCTCATTGTAACCGATGGTATCAATCACGAGGGTATCACCTTCCCAGTGACCGATGGAATGTCCGAAATAGGTAGGGTTAATCTCATTCAATGGTGGATGCTCACGTCCATCCATATGAATTTCCCGCCACACGTGACCACCACCTTCGAAAACGACCATGATGCGATCGCGGTGCTGGATAATTTCAGCAGGATAGGGTGTAGCGAAGGCGCGGGGGCCGCCCGGTGGCAGGCAAAAGCCTTCCGGGTCATATTTGGAGTCATTGCTTGTATTGTACTCCCACATGGATTTTACCCAGGGGCGCCAGGGCGCTTCACGAGGCACATCCCGGGCATTGGCAAAGTTACTAACCCAGGGCAGGTTCCAGTAGCCATCGCCACTCAGATCGATCGTGCCATCTTCAAGGCGCGGTGTTGGCGACTGTGGTCCATCATCCTTGAACAGATAAGTATTTTCGGATCCTTTGACCGCTGTGGTATTGACGATGGTAGGATGGTCAGCCGTATTTTCCTGGGAAATCTGGGCTGCTGCTTGCTCAAGGCCAATAATGGATGTGGTGAAAAGCGTGATTGAAAAAGCAAGTTTGGTAACAGTTGATTTCATAATTATTCTGACAGGTTGGTTGTCGAAAACAGTTGGATCCTGAATGTCAGGATTCCTGATTATTGCGTTAAAGGAGGGCAGTCTAGCAATGCTGTAATCTGGTTGTCTATCCAGTGTTCCCGAATTCACTGTATTCGCAATTTCCCGTTGCGATTCAAGGTGATATGAATTGCTTCTCTACAAATAAGACCGCCCTTAACGTTCACAAAGGATTGCTTTATTAAGGGCTTTAGACTGCTCCAGAGCCTGTTTTCTCTGGATGTCAATCATCTGGTAAATCTGGCTGAATAGTGACAGGGTTTTGGCCCGCGTCCAATTTTTCTCCCGTTCCCGTATATGGCGTTCAAGGATACAGAGGTCATTTATTCGTCCGAGACTGTTCCCAAGTGCATCCAGTGTCGCAAAAATTTTCTGGTCCCGGTTTGTCATGGCGCTCTTCATACCGTATTGGTACATGAGTTTTTTTACCTGCTTGCGCCAGGCATGCAGAGCCTCCCAGTCATTGCCTGATATCTGTCGATCACCGTTCAGGCAGAGTGATACCAGTCGTTTCGATAGAACTTCCTGCATTTCCGTTACCGGGAGTGGCTTTTCAAGTATGGGATTAGCCACTTCTTCAATACTTTTTAACAGGTCTTTGATGCGTTTGATTTCTATCGATGAGAGGTGATTTTGCTCCAAACTTTTCTGCAAATCGGTAATCAGTGTTTCAAGAGAGGCGTCCTGTGAAGCGCTTTTCAACTCTTTCAGAAGGCCGTACATGACATGAGAATCCCGTTGCCCGCCGAGAAGGTGAGCAAGCTTCCTGAGAGCATTTCGCAGTTTGTCATGTTGCTGTGTGGAAATGCCCAGGAGTCGCAGGAGCTGAAGTCGGGCACGAAGCAGCTTAGTGCCCTTGCGCAGTTGATGAATTGTGTCACTGTCGAGTACGGACAGGTTTTTAGCGGCGTTACTAAAGGGATTATGATTTGGCGGCATGGTTTCTAAAGGAAATTGATCAGTTATTCAACCCACATCGCCAGGATAAATATGATTCCTACCCAGAAAGCATACATACGTTGAATGACATTGTTGTATGTCAGGTGAATCCAGGTATGGATACAGCGGCTTATTACAAATGACCAGGCGAGGACAAGACTATAGGGAGTAACCTGGTCCATGGCGATGGCAAGCGTGGCAATGACATAGAAAAGCACGGGAATTTCGAACATGTTGCTGAATGCGCGAGTGGTCGTGATGACATTTTCCGGAGCCTGACTGGAGGTGTTGGCTCCCATCAGTCGAAAATAATCCAGGCCAACCTGCCGGGATCGTACACAGACAAAGCGGGCTTTCAACGCTATCCCGGCGATTATAAGAGTCAGGATAACCATGGTGAACATTGGAACAATCATGGTGCTTCTCCTTGATAGCAAAAGCGCAGGTTCAGGCCTTCCAGTCGATCCAGCGGCCATGGTAATCAGCACGGGCCAATAGACGCTCTTCTCCTCCTGGCCACAGTGTCAGTGTCAGGGCAGCGCCTGGATCTTCACCATCAGCTTCAAGGCGTAGCCAGGCCAGTGGCGCCTGTCGCGATGCACGCGCTCCTGCAGCTTCAATGACCTTTTGGTTTTTTTCCTGTTCAACAGGATCCTGATAAGTCCACGCAATAGAGTGATAGATAACATGCACAGTTCCCGGAACCGGTTGCCATAAACGCATTGGTAACCAGCGGCTGATGTCTGCCGGGGTCACCTTGTATGCTTTATCTTCCAGGATCTTCAGCGCCGATGACGTCCTGTCAAATCGGTCAAACTGGTCTGCCCAGATATAGGATAGCAACCTCAATCGTTGCTCGGGGTCTTTGAAAGACACCGGATGGAGGTCGCAAGCGGCCCGGGTGGTCACTGCTATGGGTATGGTTTGCGGTGGCGGGTTCCCATGCCATTGCGGGGCAAGCTGAACTGGACTTTCCGGATCCCCCCATGGCTGTCCATTGAGTTGGTAACCAAAACTGTCCCAGCAGAGATTGATGCCTGCGCTGGCACCCAGTTCCGATAAGAGCAGGGGTAAACCGGTTTCATGTACGATCTTCAGAAAGCCGGGTAGCAAAATTCCCGAGCGCCTGACTTCATTGGTCTGAGGTGCAAAGTGAAGAAAGTGGAGAACAAACTCTTCATAGTCGTGGATCGCGTGTTCCAGCGCATTCCATAATTCACTGTCGTTGACATGTTCATGATGTGGTGGGTATACCTTTGCCAGTTGACTGCACTGCCTGGTCAGCACCAGTGCATGGAGTGCGCCGGCAATGCGCAGGGGCATAGCCATCCCCCAGAAATTTTCAGGCAGGGGTATTTTGCGCAGGTGTGCGGTGAATGTATGGTCTTCTTCGAGGTGTTTCGCAAAAAGCCGGCATAGCCTGACCATAAAGGGGGAATCCAGTTCCTCGCAGTAACGGGCCTGGGTCAGGAAGTGGTGCTGTATGTCCTTGAGCGTGGCATCAGAAAGAGTCATAAGTAATTACCCTGCATGAGAATATTCTGGTTCATTACCAGAAAAAGTAGAAAACCGGGAGATTCTTTCATCTGCCTTTCTGCCCTGACATTTCAGCGCTATTTAACGCGTGACCGGGGCAAAAGTAAAACCTGTCTGGATGATTCATGCGTATTTCCAGCGGTAATAGATACTGGATATGGTAAACGCCAGAAGGGCAAAAACGAGCATGAGCCCACCCCAGTGAAAACGGGCGATATTAAGGAAAAAATCTGCCGAAAATTCCACCATGGCAGAGGAAAGTTCATTGCCTAGTCGCCTTAAAACTGTGCGACTGGATGCCTCATGGATTTCTCTGGCCTTTGGATACAGCAGCACACCCCAGACACAAAAGACAGTGAGTATGCCCCACTTTTCCTTGCCTGCCAGAATCAGGGCAGGGGTCCCAAGTGCAAAGCCGATAATCAGCCAGGATTCGATTTGGGCGATTCGGTAGTAGCTGACTTCTCCATAAACCGGAAAACTGGTCAGTGGCAGGAATAGACCGGCCGCCAGCAATAATGATGAAAGATAGATAACCAATTGAAGGCGGTTTTTAGTGGACATAAGTCATAACAGCAAAGATTTCACTGCTGCCTATTATGATGACTGGCGTGTATAAAAAAAAGAAGTCCGGATTCGGGTGGGAACAGGCGTCATATTGCCACGCGGGAGTGTGGACTCAAAGCAGGCAGTGATCGCTATGAATTGCCTTGACCAGAATGCTGTCTGTCAGCTCTTTTTCCCGGCTGCCCAACAGGACTGTCATGTCACGTACGTAATCCTGTCTGCTGCCTAAAAGAATTGTGTATTTGTTCATCCCCTCCAGAGATACCCGGGAAATATCCGCTTCCAGCAAAATCCGGTAGAACCGATCACTGGAATCATGACTTATGGTGACCAGATGCAGGTGACCTTCAGAGTCTGCAAAGGGGAGTTCGGTTGATATCGTATGGGACTCCGCAGGATGGTGTATGGCATTCATGAAATGAGGGTTCCGTTTACGGTCTGTTCAAGCTTGTTGATACCCGGGAAAGTGTTTTCAGATATTCAGGTAGATACTAGGGAGTATCCCCAGGGAAAACAGTGACCTGAGTCTAAGTTTTATGTGGAGTATTTGTCTGGTTGGCGGGGCAATTTATGCCAGAAGTATATTTCAAGCCAAGGCATACGGTGAAGTGGTCAGCGCAATGCTTTGTTATTTGTTTGCAACGTAGTACTGGACTCCCCGATTCACAGCAACCTGCGTGAAGGAGTCAAGTTGATCGCGCAGGCAATCATACATGGCATTTACGTAATCATGCTTGCAGGTAAACAGGTGCTGCTTTCACGAATGACCTTATGATGACATTCCATTGAGCTACCGATGATTGTGCTGATGCTGCTGATAAGCAGACAGACGGCAATTCTGTCCTCAAGCAGTCCAGCAGGAACCCGACGACGATTCTTCTTGATCCAGCTGTCAGTAATTTCGCCCCTTAACCATGCAATGCCTTCGTTTACGGCCTTAACGATGCTTTCGTCAATGTCGGTGCACTCAAGATCCATGGTGTTTTTACTCACAGAAAAACCAAAAGGGGGGCCTCCTTCAATGTTAAGCGTATTACTGGCGAACTGATGATTGATTTCCAGGGCAGAAGTGAGCGTTTCACTTTTGCCTGTGCTTTTATCGAGACAGGATATTCCCACGACATAATTGTTCAGACCTTCAAAACCTATCTGGGACAGATTGACGCCAAACTCCAGTGTGTAAACCCGGTTATCCAGATCCTGGGAACTTTTCCCTAATAATGTCTGGTCGGATTTACGTCTCGATGGCGTGTCTGAATGTATTTTCGTCGTGCTCATGTTTTTCGGCTGCTATGCACGGATTCCTGATTTTTGTGGTCCGGATGCTTATGCTGTGCTTTAGTATGACTGTCATCAAAGGCCATAACCTGACATTGGGTGCTCGGGAATAAGAAGATTTATCGGGCTGGAATTGTCAGTGTTCAACAGGTCACTGAATCATTGGACTAACTGGCTTGTGACTGGAACCAGTGTGCCATTGGTGGTTTCAGCTACTTTGAAGTTGAAGACATAATTTGCTTCAAGCCCCATGCGCAGGTCTGTGATTAGGATGGCACCACGACGCTGGGTGACACGATAAAAACCATGGGTGAACCAGAGCAGGCGCTGCACAGGCCAGTGGTCAGAAATCTCATCAAGCAGGTGATCGTCACTGCCATAGTGATCAAATTGTATATTTTCAGGGTCACCGAAAACCGGGGTAAAAGCATCAAAATAGCCATTCGCATTCCTGCCAATAATTCGCCATTGCAAGGTGTTAAACGGGGCAGGTGTTGTCATGACCCGGTCATAGGCCTGGGCTTGACTGGCCAGTGCCTGTTGGGCGATATCATCAACCACGATTTTGGCAACCACAGTCCAGGCCAGGTAGAGCGAACTGAAAGCCAGTCCGGCGTGATTGAGATGTTTTCCCAGATTTTTATTCCGGTCCATCACCATGGCAGATATGACGCCCACCAGTAACCACAGTGTATAGGCTGGATCAACAATAAATATGGTTGATCCACTGACCGGATAGGCGGTAATTGGCCAGAACAACTGTGTGCCATAAACCGTGAAGGCATCAAGCAGCGGATGAGTGAACAGGGCAAGAAATACCATCCAGAACATGCGTTTACGGTGCACCTGCAATGATGGCGCGAACTTCAGGATAAACCAGGTCAGAAATGGTGAGACAAGCGTCAGCACCAGCAGGGAATGGGAAGCAGAACGGTGATATGTAAAGGTGGCAACGGCATCATGCCAGGGAATGAATGAATCAAGGTCGGGGAGTGTTGCAATAGCGCCGCCGATGAGAGCTGCCCGGTTGCCGACTTTTCGGCCAAGAACCGCTTCACCGATTGATGCCCCCAGGGCAAATTGTGTGATGGAATCCATGACGAGTATTGTTCAGAGATTCCCCTTGCCAGGCAAGCAGGATTTATCGGTGTTGGACTGTGTAAATTAAAACAGGAGAGTGTATGCTTCAGGTTCCGTCTTAATAAGAAAATCAAGGATATCTATATGTCTGCTTATCTTGTAGCCACTTATCGTGTTACCAATCCGGAAGGGTATGGTCCATATCCCGATGCGGCCTCGGAGACTCTGGCCTCGGCCGGGGCGGAGGTTATTGCTATTGATATGGATACTGACGTAATGGAAGGAGAAGGTTATCCGATTACAGTCATCCTCAAATTTGAATCCAAGGATGCCATAAAGGCCTGGTACACCTCGCCGGAATACCAGGCAGTCAAGGGTTTGAGGACAGATAATACTGAAGGCAGTATTGTGCTTGTTGAAGGTTTGGGCTGATCAGTTGACGTTCGCAGTATGATCCGCTTAAAAAAGGCCTTGCCAGGTGGCAAGGCCTTTTTTTTACTGCGGATAATCAGCGTGGTCTTGGGCCATAGTGTGGCATGTCTTCTCCATATTCATAGGCCCCCAGATCAGGCGCCCTGCCGTTAAACCCGTCATTGATGTTAGGCAATACAACTCCTGCATCCACTGCATCTGATCTGCGCCGCAACCGCAGGTCCACTTCATCGGGGTCGTACAGTCTTGTGGGATCGTCCAGGTCAGGCATCCGGGCATTTACAAAAATATCGTAATCCACCAGAACGCTGTTCGCATCCTGTCCTGAACCCTGCTGGTATGCCTCGAATGTGGCAAAGTTTCTCTTCACGAGTGGGCGCTCATAATCTACAGATACCTCCCGTGGCGGTGAATGCCAGCTGAAAGCCACATCAGTGTCCGGATTGACATGGAAGCCGTTGTAATCGGAAGAGGAATAGTTGGTATAGGTGCGTATGGCCATCGTAGCGGGTTGGCGCTGCTGGCCAAAAATCAGGTTGTTACGGAAGTGCAGGTTGGACGCCGGTGTAATTTGGCGGACTTCACCAATGTAGGTGTTGTGGTAATAGTGTACACCAGCAGGATCTGCATGGATTTTCACAGGGCCATAGGGGGAATGGTAGACCACGTTACGGATGAAGTAGACCGGCCCGCCGAATACCGGCTGTGGACTCATACCACCGACAGCGACATTGAAACAGCGGTTATCAAAGACCCGGACGTTATGCATTGAACCATCGGCCTCAAAGCAGTTGTCATCCAGGTTGGAGACATCATTACCATAAATATCGATAGAGACGGGCATGCGATCACGCGGAATGTTGGGGTAACCATCAGGCATGCCATAGGTGGCATGATCGAGCGCATCGTGGAAACCCTCCACGTAATTGTAGGCAATGACATGGCCGGCTCCATAGATCGAGACGGCATAGTAGGAATCCAGCAGGCGTTTTTCCTCGAACCCTTCCACCTCATTCCAGGGTGGAATGTTGTACCAGCCCATCAGGGCATCCGGACGTCGTCCGATCATTTCATTGTCTGCAATATAGAACTTGCGAGAACCCGACCAGTCCGAATGAATTGCCGTGGCCACATCCTCAAAGCGGCTGTGTTTTACCATGATGCCTTCAGCACCGATGATGTTTTTCATGCCAGCTTCGATGGCGATATTGGTGTTGCGGAATGTCAGGCCTTCAAACAGGTGCCAGTTACCACCCATCATATTGAACAGGACATTGTTGTCTGCTCCATCGAAAATGACTTCGCCGTCTCCGGCGGCCTTGATGGTAATTGGCATGTCTTCCGTACCATCAGCCGTGAGGTAATAGGTGCCGTCCCAGGTGGTTCCACAGCAGGTGGTGTAGCCGGAGTCGATTTCGTGGGTGTAGCTGCGGCGGTTGAACTCCTTGTAGACGCCGGCATGTACCAGGATGGTATCGCCAGCCCGGACCCGGGGATTTGACGCCCGGCTCCAGTCACCGCCAAGCCCCGCCATGTAATAGGCTTCCAGAAGGCCATGGAAGGATGGCTGTTCTTCCGGTCCTGTATGATCCAGTGGATAAACGTGGAGCTCCCGGCCGCCAGAAAACGCCTCCGGTTCCGCCCGGGTGGTCACATCTACGATGCGCTCGGCCCTGCCGACCACGCCGTCAGGATCAGTCATGGTGAAACGGGCTTCGTATTGGGTGTCCGGCTCAAGGTAGAAGATACTGCCGGCAAACATATTGGGGGCAGTGTAATCCAGGGTCTGGTCAAAGACAGAGCGCTCATTGTGAATGCGCACCAGCGGCAGTCCTTCCTGCCACTGTCGTTCGCCCTTTTTACGATAGGCCAGGGCTACCGAGGCATCCCGGTCATCATCGCCTTCGATGTACCATTCAAAACCAAGCGAGATCAGGGTAGGAGGCTCAATAATCAGTTCCCCCGCTGTGACATTGTTCTGTGCCATGGCAAGACCTGAAAGCAGGCCCATGCAGCAGGCTGTGCTGGCAAGAATGAGTTTTTTTGAAAAGGTCATGTATCCCCCTTGTATCGGACCATTCCTGATAATTAACAGTCATCATTCTGCTACAGGCAATAGTTAAAACAAAGGGGTGAATGTTGGTAAGAAAGTGAAAGCGTCAGGGGGCTCGCCTGATGATGTCAGTGGTCGTTTGCCCCAAAAGCAGAAAAATAGATGGCATTGACCAGTATCTGGAAGTTGGGACCAGTATGATCATCCAGTGCATTGGGCTGGTATTCCCCCGGCTGCCAGGTGACCACACGGCCCGTCCAGCCCTGGCGCTCAAGAACATAACCGAGGGTTCGAGGTGACCCTGAATCCGTGGCAAAAAGCGGTGTGCGGTGCTCCCCTGGCTCATGATGCACCCGGATCAGTTCATACAGCTCGTCAGGACGATTGGTAAACAGGGGAAAGGTGCCTGCATCTACTTCTTCACTCCCCTGAAAGGCCCCGGATGATGAATACTCCAGACCATTACGGGTTATAAAATGACCTGGTTGAATGTTATACACCCTTTGGCCAGACTCTGTATTCCATTCAATGCTGTCAGCTTCGCTGCCTATAAGGGCCAATAACGGCGCCTTCACCCCCCGATTCCTGAAATCCACATACAGCCCATGGTGCAGGACGACCAATCCCATGCCTTCCTGCAGGCCCTTTTCCACCCCTTTGGTGAATTCAGGTTGGGCATTACTACCTTCACAATCGGTCGCGCCACGATGGGCAAAATACAAAAGCACATCGGGTGGATTGTCTGAACCCAGCGACACGAGCGCATCATCAACGCATTGGCTGTCGACCGTGTTAATGCTGGCAATAGCAAGTCCGCTAGTGCTTCGGAAAAGTGCCGGTGCCAGATCTTCAGGCTGGGTCAGAAGCTCATCGGGTAACTGGTGAGGATTAACTTCGTCAGCCACAATAAGGATAGAAATTGGCGGGTGTTCCGGAAGTGAAGCCGCTGTTGCCGCTGATGTATACAACAGGAAAAGTAACAAAACGGGAAAGCGATTCATGGTTTGGATCCTATGAAAAATCTGCAAAAAAGAAGTAGATCATGGCAACCAGGATACACAATACAATCCCGGAAGGAACGGCAAAGCGCCAGGGAGTCATGTCCACGGCTTTCACATCCACTTCCTGCCAGGGGGCAGGGAGGGGTCGACAATATCGAATGGTAAACATCAACAATACAAGGCAGGCAAACATCAGTCCCAGGAAATGATACTCATGAAATACCGCAACCAGCGCCGCCAATGGTCCGATGAAATATCCTGCTGCGATTACCAGGGGGCCTGCAATGAGCGCTATTTTGGCCGCCAGAGGCGGTGTATGTTTCGAAATCATACCTACCAGAACCACGGAAAAAATAGGGATGAAGTAGATGCCATTCATCTGTTGCAGATACCCGAAAATACTGTCCTGACCGATCAGTAGGGGAGCCGCAATGATGGCAATAATGGAAATGATCCAGCCAAAAGCCTTACCTTTTCGTACAGCATCTTCTTCTGTTGCGTCCCTGTTGAGCAAACCCTGGTAAAGGCCCAGGCTAAACAATGTACAGGTACTGTTCAGCGCCGAGTTGTAGCTGGACAGGATGGCACCCATCATGGCTGCTGCAAAAAAACCGGCCAGACCAGTGGGCAGCACCCGGTTGACCAACAGGCCATAGGCCTGGTCAGCACGATCCAGGTCCGTAAACATGGCGAATGCGATCAGGCCGGGAAGCACCAGGTAAAGTGGTCCCAGCAGTTTCATAAACCCTGTCATCAGGACACCTTTCTGGCCTTGAGCCAGGGAGGAGGCGCCAAACGTCCTCTGGATTATCTGCTGGTTGGTGGTCCAGTAGAAGGCATGCAGTAGCAAAACGCCGGTGAAGAGTGTGCTGAAAGGAACAGCACTGTCCTGCGCTCCATTGGACCTGATGCGCCCGGGGTTGCCTTCTGCTACTGCATGCAATCCATCACCAAGATTGCCGTCACCAAGCGCCATGAGCCCAAACCAGGTAATCAGCAGGCCGCCAATGAGCAAGCCAATACCGTTCAAGGTGTCTGATACTGCAACTGTTCTGAGTCCCCCGAACAGGGCATAGATTGATCCGATGATGCCAACACCCCAAACAACGATGTGTATAGTCGTGTTATAGGATTTAATGCCAGTCAGGGTCTGGATATCCAGAATACCAATGAGTCCGGTGGCTCCTGTGTAAAGAATAATCGGAAGCAGGATCATGGCATAGGCAGCAAGGAAGATCAGTGTGCAGATGGCCCGAGTCTGGTGATCGAAACGCTGTTCAAGGTATTCGGGGACCGTGGTGACCCCACCCCGCAGGAAGCGCGGTAGAAAGAACAGGGCAGAGGCAACCAGGGCGATAACAGCCACGACTTCCCAGGCCATGACAGCCAGTCCGTCAGAAAATGCGGAGCCATTCAGTCCAACCATTTGCTCGGTAGAGAGGTTGGTCAGCAGCAGGGAGCCAGCAATGAATGGCCATGTCAAGGACCTGCCTCCCAGGAAGTACCCCTTGCTGGTCTGATGGTCATCACCGCGGGTCATTCGCCAGGTGAGCACGGCAACCAGGCCGGTAAAAAACAGGAAAGAAACAAGTGTCATGAAAGGCTCATTCCTGAGAGGTTGCTGGTGTTTCAGAGTAGTCTAACAGGGAAAATCCTGTAAGTGGATAAGCAGAGGATAGGCGATAAACAGGCTAGTCTTTTTCATCATCGTCATCACCAGGTATGACAGCGCCAGCTACTGCCCCGGTGGTTTTTACAGCCGTACCGGTGACGGCAACGGCAGCACCAGCTGTAGCTCCGACTACGGTAACAGCGGTGCAATTTACCAGAAACGGGACGAGCAGGATCAGGAGTGAAACAAGACGGACTGTTGGGCTCACAATGTGACGGCCTGGAGACGACGCATTAACTGGTTGACCAGTTCCCGGCGCATTTCATCTTCCATGAGCTCCCTTTCCTCGCGCTTGGCGACAGCGCTGTTGGGATCAGCCAGATAGACTTTTTCGATTGTCAGTGTTTCAGGGCCAACGAGAGTTTCACTTCCTTTTCTGAGCTGAAAGGGAGCACTCAGGGTCAGTTCGTATTCACCTGCCCTGGCATTGTCATTTACGGAAAGCACCCGTTCCCTGCTGGTTTCATCGCCAATGACAAGGGTGTAGGCGGAAAGAGAGGCATCGTCCAGGATGGTCACATCGCTGGCCTGCAGTGAACGACGCACCTGGCGTAAAATCTCGGAAGTACCTCCCGGACTGGCAAGCGCCATGGTCTGAAGTTCGACAGGAAGCTCCGCCGCACCACGCAGGGAAAAACCGCAGGATGACAGAAAGCCGGCAGTCAGCAGTGCTGTGATGCGCAATAGTTTCATCGTCAATTGGCTACCACATTAACCAGTTTACCGGGCACCACAATCACTTTTCGAACGGTCAGACCATCAGTGAATTTTTTCACATTTTCATCGGCCAGTGCCACTGCCTCCATATCCTCCCTGTTGATATCGGCAGCCACATCCAGCCTGGAGCGCAGCTTACCATTGACCTGAACAACCATCTGAATGCTGTCCTGTACCAGGGCGCTCTCATCAAATGCAGGCCATTGGGCGTCAATGACGGCGCCCTCATGGCCGATATGCTGCCAGAGCACATGACTCATATGGGGAACGATAGGAGCCAGTAACAGCACGATGGCTTCGACCGCTTCCTGAAAGACTGCCTGGTTCTGTTCGCCATCATGGATGTCATTGTCATTGGCGAATTTGTTCAGGTCATTGTAGAGCTCCATCACGGCAGCTATAGCCGTATTGAACACCTGTCGTCGATCATAATCATCGGTGACTTTCTGAATGGTGCTGTGTGTTTTCAGACGCAGGGCCTTCTGCGTATCGTTGAGCGAATCCCGGGTAACCGGAATATGTACTGAGCGGTAATCGCCAATAAGCTTCCAGAGGCGTTTAAGAAAACGATAGGCACCTTCAACGCCGGAGTCGGACCATTCCAGGCTCTGGTCTGGCGGAGAAGTAAACATTATGTACATGCGTACAGTGTCTGCGCCATATTTCCTGATCATACTTTCCGGGTCCACGGTATTTCCCAGGCTTTTCGACATTTTGTGTCCATCCTTGAGGACCATGCCCTGGGTCAGCAGACGGGTAAAGGGCTCATCGGTGGAGACCAGTCCTTCATCGCGTAACAGCTTATGGAAGAAGCGGGCATAGAGAAGATGGAGAATGGCATGCTCGATACCTCCGATGTACTGATCCACATCCAGCCAGTAATCCATGGCATCCCTGTCCAGCATGGCATCGTCTTCGCGAGGAGACGCAAAACGGGCGTAGTACCAGGAGCTTTCCATGAAGGTGTCGAACGTATCTGTTTCCCGTTCGGCCTTGCCGCCGCAGCCTGGACAGGTGGTTTCATAGAACCCGGGCATTTTCTTGATAGGTGATCCGCTACCGTCAAATTCGACGTCCTCGGGAAGCTTTACGGGCAGATCGGCTTCAGGTACTGGCACGGATCCACAGCTGTCGCAATTGATCATAGGGATCGGGGTGCCCCAGTAGCGCTGACGGCTTACTCCCCAATCGCGTAGGCGGAAGTTGATGGTTTTGCGTCCGATACCCCTTTCCTGAAAGTCGGCGGCGATATGGTCAAAGGCATCCTGAAAGTTTTTGCCATCAAGATCGCCGGAATTAATGCAGATCCCTTTCTCGGTAAAAGCTTCCTTCCCCAGATTGCACTCAATGGTGCTATCAGCAGGCTCGATGACCTGCTTGATTTCAATGCCGTATTTCTTTGCAAATTCATAATCACGCTGGTCATGGCCTGGTACTGACATAACGGCACCTGAGCCGTAACTCATCAGCACAAAGTTGCCCACCCAGATTGGCACTTCTTCACCAGTGATGGGATGAATGGCCTTGAAGCCAGTGTCCACGCCGGCTTTTTCGATAGTGGCCATATCTGCTTCGGAGACGCCACCGACTTCCAGGTTATGGATCGCTTCAGCCAGTTTCGGGTCGTTTTCGGCGGCTTTTTCGGCAAGCGGATGTTCCGGTGCAACGGCGCAGTAAGTAACACCCATGATGGTATCCGGGCGGGTGGTATAAACCTGCATGGGTTCATCAAAACCTTTGACCTGGAATTCAAATTCCAGACCTTCGCTGCGACCAATCCAGTTCTGCTGCATTACCCGAACACGTTCAGGCCATCCATCAAGCTTATCCAGGTCGTCCAGCAGCTCCTGGGCATAGTCGGTGATCTTGATGAACCACTGGGGGATCTTGCGCCGTTCAACCTGGGCTCCTGAACGCCAGCCCTTGCCGTCGATTACCTGTTCGTTGGCGAGCACGGTCTGGTCGACCGGATCCCAGTTCACTTCGGCCTCTCTCTTGTAAACAAGTCCTTTTTTATACAGTTGAATGAAGAACCACTGTTCCCATTTGTAGTAGTCCACATGGCAGGTTGCGAGCTCTCTTCCCCAGTCATAGGCATAACCAAGCTGTTTAAGCTGAGCACGCATGTCATCAATATTGCTGTAGGTCCAATTGGCAGGAGCCACGTTGTTTTTCATCGCTGCATTTTCGGCAGGTAAACCGAAGGCATCCCACCCCATGGGCTGCAGGACATTCTTGCCGCGCATACGCTGGAATCGGCTGACTACATCCCCAATGGTGTAGTTACGTACATGGCCCATGTGCAATTTGCCACTGGGATAAGGAAACATGCACAGGCAGTAAAACTTTTCCCTGGATGGGTCCACATCCACATGGAAACTGTCGTTGGTATCCCAGTAAATCTGTGCCTCGGATTCGACGGCGGCAGGGTTGTAGTCGTCCGAAAATGTGATCGTCATCGCGTTTTACTATTGTCCTTTGTTTTTCTATGAATCCCAGCTTAACAATCCCCGTACCACAAGTAACAGACAACTGATTAACAGGTCTGATACTTCACAGGAAGCGTATTTCTGTCAGATAGCTTCCTTCCAGGGAAAAATACTGATGATGCCCTGTAAAAAAGGCGCCTAGGATACCAGAACTGGACTCTGAGAAGGAGGGTGTACCTGTATAACAGGGAGAAATTGTTTGCTGATTAAACCTAGTGGAGTTTCGTGAGGAAATGGTCATGGTAACGGCAGAGCCGGGATACATCATAGAAATACTATCAGATGACATAGTCTGGTTAATCGATGAGCATCGGCATTTGAAGTCAATTCACCAGACCGTGGATGAGGCCAGTCACTATTGCTGGAAACATTTTCGGGGACAGCCGATCATTGTAGACAGGCGGCATAAATCGGTTGGCTAGCGGTCATCCAGAAGAAACTTCTGCGAATTGCCAATGATTCCCTTCAAAGCGCCTTGGCTTCGGGCGCTACTTGGCCCTCCTGAATGGGAGGGCTTTTTTTTTGCTCGCTTTCTGGCGTGATGATGCATCCCAACGCCTTGTTTTTGCCCGTGGCCTTGCATTCGTAAAGCATGTCATCAGATTGTCTGTAAAAGTTTTCCTGGTTGATATGACGGGTGATGCTGGCAGTACCGACCCCCAGGGAGATCGTCATGGGCGGAATATTTTCGGTGTGCTGGCTGTTGGTCTCGACAGCCTGGCGCAGTCTTTCTGCAACAATCATGGCTCCTTCATGGTCTGTGCTGGGCAATACGATAAAAAATTCCTCACCACCAAAACGACCAATGGTATCCCCGGCACGCATGACGTTGGCGATGAGAGTGGAGGCAAGGAATTTCAGGCACAGGTCTCCCTGTTCATGGCCAAAGGTGTCATTGATTTTCTTGAAATCATCAATATCGATGATGATAGTGCTGAGCCAGGATTCAGTACGAAGTGCCCGGTGAAATTCGCGGTCAAAGACATTGTCGAGGGCACGTCTGTTCAACAGTCCCGTGAGGTAGTCCGTGTTACTGCGAATTTCCAGTTCATTCAGTAGACGCGAATTGAGCATGCTGTAATACCAGCCTGTCCAGAAACACAGCAGGATCACCATGACCAGTCCTGTCGAGCGCATGATCAGGTATCGAGCCTGACCCGGAACGCCTTCTGACAATCCCAGGTATAGAAACAGTGAGGTCAGGACGAGTAGATAAATAGTGGTAATGGCAGCAAGTCTGTATTCGGAAAGCAGGACCCCCATCAATGGTATGGCCGGTGACAGAGCCATGATGGGGCTGTTGATACCACCTGCATTGAATGTAACCAGGGTAAAGAGTAGCGTGAATCCGATGACAACCTGCACGGCCGGCTGGGGAATGGATTTACCCAGTTTCAAACGGGTTCCGATAAAGATCAGGTAGGTGTTTAACAGGATACTGCTGATATTCAGCTGTTGTACGGTGGTGACATCCACCAACAGGGTAATAAATGACATTATTACCCCGGCCAGAGCGACCATCAGTGCCGTATTTTTTACAAGATGCTGATGGGTATCACGATTCTCTTCTGTTGTTGGGCTTTCCTGCAGCATATTGCCAACCAAACTGATCCCAGTCGTTCATCTGTGAGGCTGGTCCCACATACCATGCGGGCCACCTTCATATATTATAATAATTGTTCACTATTGGAAGGGGCTGAAAATTACAGACGGTCTTCAATATCTGCCTTGAAAAATCCTTCCGGAAAATCTTCCACTTCATTGCCGACAATTGTGTATTCCTTGTTGCCACCGGTAAAACGGTTCTCAAGTTCCATATAGCCCTGGGGATCAAAAAGCGGTGAAGCGCTCATGCCCATGATTCCCGTGGCATCTTTCTTGTTACAGGTGTACTCCACACTCTGGCGTTTGACGTTCTCCAGGCCGTGTTCCAGCATACCATCCATCGCCGCCTTGAGTGTGTAATGGCTGGTCATGAAATTAAATCCCATCTCCCACGCTTCCTCCGTAGTCACTTCGGGAGTACCGTCAGCCTTGACGGCTACATCCGGGTACATCTTCCAGCCGGGTACGCGTTCAGATACATATTTCGCATCATCATATTTGTTGAGTTTCACTACTGTTGTCATCTGGGCGCCAAGCTTGAGTGCTGCATTACAGCGGGCAATCCCTTCATCGAGTTCCGTGGCGGGATCCGCATTCGTGCGGGCAATGAGAATACAGTCGGTGCCTTGCAGCGCAGCCAGGGCTGCTTTCACCTTGGCCAGGTACTGGTCACGGGGCAGTAGAGAAGTACTCTCTTCCATGTCACCGGCATCCTCCAACTGCAGAGCAGTGGCACCGGCCATGGCCATACGCCTGGCGCTACGATAGACAGCCAGGGGACCACCGAAGCCATCTTCAATGTCTGCTGCCAGGGGAATGGCTGTTGTCTGGGAGATGCGACTGGTAATCCATTCCAGGTCAGTCAGGTTGGAAAAACCATAATCCACAACACCGTTCATGGCCACTGAGACTTCACCGCCTGAGAGCATCATGGCAGGAAACCCAACCATCTGGACGGCATGGGCAGAGGCGCAGTCATAGACACAGGGAGCGAATACGCACTGACTGGCTTCTTCGAGTACCTGGCGTATGGATTTTTTTGCCATAACTAAATTCCTTCTGGGGTATTGTATTTAATTAGCTGTGTAAACAGAGTCAGTGCCAGGCACAGGTGATTGTGGACTGGCGATTCATATCAGGTCTCTTCTTTCAATGAGGCTTCCATGTCCCGTCTGAGCTTGGCGTAATGAGGAAAGGCGCTGCGTTGAAGAAGGAACATAATGGGGGCCGGAATACCGACAACAATGGCCAGTGAATAGCGAATCTGGTTCGGGTCCCGGAACACATAATCAGTCATCAATCCAACTACTGTAGGTCCTACTACCAAACCAATCAGAGTAAGGATCGTAATGTAGATTGCCGTAACCTGGCCACGAGCGCGGTTGGGTATGATCAACTGTATAGCTGTACCGGCACAGGCATAAGGGGTATTACTGAGAAAAACGGTAGGGATAAGAAAAAGCATGGCCAGAATACCATTGGGCATCTGTGTTGCCAGGACGCCAAACACACCACATCCTACGAAACCAAAGGCGGCTACTTTAAGGGGCGCTTCCATGATTCCCCTGGCGGATAACCTGTCAGTCATCCAGCCACCGAAATAGGCCCCTGCCGTACCAAAAGTCAGTACTGTCAATCCAAATCCCAGCCCAACCTGGGCCGTATTCCAGTCATAGGTTCGTTGCATGAAGGCAGGGACCCAGACAAACAGGGTATAGGACACCAAAGTGACCATGGAAAAGCCGATGAACATGGGAATCAGTGCCTTGCGTCGTTCACTGAGCACTTTTCCCACGACGGCAAGGGCAAGAGGTGCTTCGGAGCCGTCGCCCCTGCGTTGGGGTTCCTTGAACATAAGGAAGCAAGGCACGAGCAGAAGACCCGGGGCACCGATAATAATGAATGCCGCCTGCCAGGGTTCAAAGCCGGAAAGTAATCCTTCTCCTGCAAGCACCGGTGAGTCGTTCAGCCACTGAAGAAGCAGGCCGCCCCAGATATAGGCCAGGCCCTGGCCGACCGGTGCGCTCATCATGAAGAAGCCCATGGGCTTGCCCAGTTTCCCTGGTGCAAATGAATCGCTCAGCATGGAGAACCCGGCTGGTGTGACACTGGCTTCGCCAATGCCTACACCGATACGTGTCAGGAACAGCTGCAGGTAATTCCTGGTCAATCCAGATCCCATGGAAAACAGGCTGAAAAAGAAAAGGCAAAGTCCCAGTACAGTTTTACGCGCATAGCGATCGACCAGGCGACCTACAGGGAAGCAGGCCAGCGTATAGAAAATCCCGAAAGCCACACTTTGCAGCATGCCAAACTGGGTGTCGTTGAGATCAAACTGGGTCTTTAGCGGTTCCACGGTGAGATTGATAACGGTCCTGTCGAACTGCGACATAATGGATGCCAGAGCGAGCAGGCCGGCCAGTACCCATCCGCGGCCAGGTGAAGGCCACGATGAGTCATCAGAGGGTGACGATGGTTCCGTTGAAGCCATGATGATATCCCCGGAGTCTATTATTGTAATTTTCAGGCAGGGAAGAAACGCGGTGGCCACTTCCTTTATTATTATTTTCCATGATTAACTTTTCACGCGGGCCGAAACTCGCTCCAAGCAATCATACTGAATTAAACCCGGACATGGAAACGGCGGGTGAAGTTCAGTGGTGATTGTGATTTACTCTGCGGTTTTTCGACGAAGGTCTCTTTAGCATGTCCAATTTCAGTCTGGATGGAAAAACTGCGTTGATTACCGGGTCTTCCCGCGGCATCGGTTTTGCCCTTGCTACTGCGCTGGGTAATGCGGGTGCCAGGGTTATTCTCAATGGTCGTAACGAGGCAGAGCTGCAACAGGCTGCCGAGTCATTAGCGACCGAGGGCATCCAGGTGGCAACTGCTGCATTCGATGTTACTGCTGCTGAAGCGGTCCATACAGCAATTGATGCTATTGAAAATGAAATCAGCCAGATTGATATCCTGGTCAACAATGCCGGGATACAGCGCAGGGCTCCCCTGGAAGAGTTCGACGACAGGGATTGGCGAGAGTTGATGGCAACCAATCTGGACGGTCTCTACTATGTAAGCAAGGCGGTAGCCAGGCACATGATTGTCCGGGGAGCCGGCAAGATTATCAATATTGGCAGTGTCCAGTGCGAACTGGCCCGACCGACCATTGCCCCCTATACCGCCTCTAAGGGTGCTGTAAAGAATCTCACCAGGGGAATGTGCGCTGACTGGGCCAGGCATGGTCTTCAGATTAATGCTATTGGTCCCGGTTATTTTGATACGCCGCTGAACAAGGCCCTGGTGGAAGATCCTGAATTTGATGCCTGGCTTAAAGGAAGAACCCCGGCCGGGCGCTGGGGAAAACTGGAAGACCTGCATGGGGTGGCAGTATTCCTGGCTTCGGATGCCTCTGCCTTCGTTAATGGTCAAACGCTCTATGTGGATGGTGGTATTACGTCCGTCATTTAGGCAGAACAATAAAACAGCAGTAAATGAAAGGAAACCGATATGGCCGTGCTACTCCAGTTATTTCCCTTTTCTGATTACCTCGAGGGTGAATTGAATAAACGTTTCGATGTGATTCCCTGGCATGGGATGTCTGTGGATGAGCAGTCAGCCTGGCTGTCAGTGAAGGCCGATACGGTGAATGCCGTTGCTACGGCCGGGCATATCGGTTGTACCACTGACTTGCTGACAGCGTTACCAAATCTAAAAATAATTGCTACTAATGGGGTTGGCTTTGACAGGGTGGATGTTGATCTTGCCGCCAGTCGAGGAGTGTATGTCAGTACCACGCCAGGCCTGCTGAGCGAGGATGTGGCTGATCTTGCCGTGGGCCTGACAATTTCACTGTTACGACAGATTCCTGCTGGTGATACCTATGTGCGACAGGGGCGGTGGCTGGACGGAGAAATGCCACTGGCACGAAAGGTGACAGGCCGTCGCTTTGGCATACTGGGGCTGGGTGCTATTGGCAGAGCTATTGCTGACAGACTGGCTCCTTTTGGCGATGTGCATTATACAAGTCGGGCTACCAGGGATGTCCCTTATACCTATCAGCCGGATGCCAGGAGTCTCGCTGAGAATGTGGATGTTCTGGTCATTTCCTGTGCCGCCAATGCTGAAACCGCAAACATGGTGAATAGTGATGTGCTGTCCGCACTTGGCAGTGATGGCTGGTTGGTGAATATTTCCCGTGGCGCCGTAGTGGATGAGAAAGCACTGATTACCGCACTGGCATCAGGCACTATTGCCGGTGCTGGCCTGGATGTGTTTGCGGATGAACCGCATGTACCCCAGGCACTAATGGAATCTGACAGGGTTGTACTGACGCCTCATGTAGCCAGTGCAACTGAGGAAACCCGGAAAGCAATGGCCGACTGTGTGCTGGAAAACCTGGATGCAGTTATGGTCGGTAATAAAGCACCAACTGCATTGAGGGATATCGAATGAGTGGAAAAATTGCCCTGGTTACCGGTGCCGGCAGCGGCATTGGTCGAACTGTAGCCATCGCCCTGGGAGAAAAGGGTTACAAACTGGTACTGGCAGGACGTACTCTGGATTCCCTGAATATTACAGCCGGGCTTACTGGAGCTACCCATGAAGATGTACTGTGCGTGGTTACGGATGTTACGGATAAGGATTCCGTTGACAATCTTTACCGTGAAATTGACAGCTATTTTGGACGCCTGGACCTGCTATTCAATAATGCCGGTATCGGTATTGGTGCACCGATCGAGGAACTGGCCGCGGAAGACTGGCTGGCAGTGGTAAACACTAATCTCAACGGGGCGTTCTTCTGTCTGCAGGGGGCTTACCGCATGATGAAAGAGCAGGAGCCCCAGGGAGGGCGCATAATCAATAATGGCTCGATTTCAGCTGACAGGCCCAGGCCCAATTCCATTGCCTACACGGCAAGCAAGCATGCAGTTTCCGGTTTGACGAAGACTACTTCACTGGATGGTCGAAAATACAATATAGCCTGTGGCCAGATCGATATTGGCAATGCCCAGACGGAGTTGGGTTCTCATGTTTCACAGGGCGCACCCCAGGCGGATGGAACTATCAGGACAGAACCGATGATGGATGTGAAACATGTGGGGGATGCCATCGTGTATATGGACTCGCTGCCGCTTGAAGCCAATGTGCTGTTCATGACCGTGATGGCAAATGCCATGCCCTACATCGGGCGTGGATAGTTGCGCTTTTGCAGAAAATTCTGCCAGAAAATACAAACAGGTATTAATGCGCTCTCCTGTTGTGCCTCGAAAATGTTGATGATGGTCAGTTCAGCGGTGACTGCATCATGAAATAAAACCCGAAAATCAGCACAAGCAGTAAAACGATCCCACCGCCAATGATAATTTGCCAAACGTTCATATCATTTTTTTCGTCATCATTTCTTTCTTCGGTCATCTCAATTGCTCCGTTTTCATTGCTTCTTTATTCATTACTTCAGGCAGCCTGCAGTAACTGTCCATGCAGCAGGAAACTGCATGCTTCATATGACTGCCCTAATCTGTATTACCGGCCTGGTTATTGCAGCTCATGATGGAAAAAATCTGCTGCTTTATCAATGGTGTCCTGCAACCACTCGTTAAAATTCCAGAAGGCATGGGGGGCATCGGGGATCAGGTGGATGCTGGCAGGCACATTATGCTCTCCATAGGCCATGCCCAGCAGCAGGGATTCAGTGAAGTTGACTACAGTATCTGCTTCGCTATGAATCATCAGAATCGGTGCGGAATCCGCGGATACATGGGTGACCGGTGAGGCATAGGCCCATAAGCTGTCATTGGCGCTGCAACCTTCACCAAGAAATTTAACGACGGCATTCTCCGGGTCATCGGATGATTGGTTGCAACCGCCGACAGGGAGGAGGGAGGAGGGAGCTGCCAGAGCAACTACGGCCTGGACGCCACTGGAGGCATCTCCATGCCCGCCTTCTCCTTCAAGTTCTTCAATGCCCGCTGTCACTCCCAGGTAGGCGGCTAGGTGCGCGCCTGCCGATCCACCAATGACGCCGATGGCATCAGGGTTGATATTAAACTCCTCAGCATTGGATCGCAGCCACCTGACTGCAGCCTTGGTATCATGGACTGCCGCAGGGAATGTGGCTTCATCAGAAACCCGGTACTCGATGCTTGCTGTTACAAATCCTTTCAGAGCCAGCGCGGCGGCAATAGGCCCATAACCCTCCTTGTCTCCGACCGCCCAGCCACCGCCACGAACCATCACAATGGCTGGTAACGACTCCGAATTTCCGGATGGCCTGTACAGATCGGCCATCAACATCCTGTCGCCATAAGTGGCGTAGGTAAGATCTGCCGTCAGGTCGATTTCCTCAGGAATATCAGTGGAGATCGGTACCGGTTGGGCGATGACTGTACTGGTCAACATGGTCAGGCCTGCAAGCAAGGATAGAAACCTGGCAGGAAACTGCTGTTTGGTATCTGGGCTATTCATGGGGAGATCCTCTGGTGTTTGTTCAGATCATGCTGGCAGGAGCAGATCCCTGTGGGCTTCAGCCAGTGCTCGTAGAGATTTTGGCTTGTGACCAGTCAGTGTCTCGAAATCATTGGAAATAATGCTGAAGCGGCCTTCGCGTATGGTCCTCTCAAACGAGACCATGTCGTCACTGCACCAGGGTATATCAGAGGCCACGTTGTCATCAATCGGGCTTCTGGGGACACCCAGTGAATCGAAAAATGCATACATATCGTCGTCACTGATTTCCACGAATTCAAAATCCTGTCCTGAGACGTCCCTGACAATATCGGCTACATTACGAATGCTCAGTAACTCGGGACCGGTAATGTTATAGACCCTGTTTTCATGGCCATCACCTGAAAGGACAGTCACGGCAGCTTCTATGCAGTCTTCACGGCAGACATGGGCAACCGTGCCATCTTCAGAGCTGGTGAACCATTTACCTGCACGAATGGCGTTAGGGGCAGAGGCAAAGATATAGTCCGCATACTGGCTGTTTCTCATTGCAGTCCATGCCATGCCGCTTTCCCTGAGTAGAGATTCTGTACCGCGATGGTCCCTGACGGCTAGAGAAGGGTTGTCCGGTACGGCACCGACAAAGGATGTGTAGATGACATGGCTTACACCACAAGCCTTGGCGGCATTCACCGCATTGGTATGCTGGGGCATGCGCTCGCCAACCCGGCTTGTGCTGATCATCAGCATTTTATTTCCACCCTGGAAAGCTACTTCAAGAGAGTCGTAATCATCAAAGTCGCCGAAACGGACTGAGCAGCCCCTGTCATCCATCTCTTTCAGTGAGTCAGGATTGCGGGTAACGAGAATGAGATCTTCAGGAGAAACATGGGAAAGCATGCCTTGTGTTGCTCCGCGTCCGAATGCACCTGAGGCTCCCGTTATTATGTACTTCATTGACATGGTTCCTTAGCTGTTATGTGATCTACATGGTGACTTTGAAAACTTGTATGGATTATATAAATGGTTTCGCTGATGCCTTTTGTCAGATTCTGTTATGCATCGTATGTGGTCGATGATGTCGATCCACCCTGTCCGGTCCAGTCAGTATGAAAGAACTCCCCCCTTGGCCTGTCTGTTCTTTCGTAGGTATGGGCGCCGAAATAGTCCCGCTGTGCCTGCAACAGGTTAGCAGGTAGGTTCGCGCAACGGTAGCCATCAAAATACGCCAGGGATGAACTGATTGCCGGACAGGGTATTCCGTGTTCTATAGCGGAGCTGGTGATTTTTCGCCATCCAGCCTGGGTCTGATTTATGATCTCCATAAAGTGACTGTCCAGTAGCAGGTTTGCAAGATCCGGGTTGCTGGTGAATGCATTGCTGATTGGATCAAGAAGAGAGGAGCGAATTATGCAGCCTCCCCGCCAGCAGCGTGCGATCCCGGCATAATCCAGTGACCAGTTATAGAGGCCGGCAGCATCACGCAGCAGACTGAATCCCTGGGCGTATGAAATGATTCTGGCTGACAGCAGTGCCTGCTCCAGAGCGTCGATCATGGCGGATTTATCTCCTGAAAAGCGAACTTCAGGCCCCTGTAAGGCCTGCGAGGCAGTAACCCGTTCATCTTTATGGGCGGACAGGTTGCGTGCCAGAACTGCTTCTGTAATCAGGGTCAGTGGACTTCCAGTCTGCAAGGCCGTGATGACCGTCCATTTACCGGTCCCTTTCTGGCCGGCGGCATCCATAATATGATCCAGCAGAAGACTTCCATTCTCCTCGTATCTGGTAATATTTGCAGTTATTTCAATAAGATAGCTTGAAAGAGGGCCTTCATTCCACATGGTATATGCCTGGCATATCTCATCCCCTGAAAGTTCGAGGACTTCTTTCATGAACTGGTAGCTTTCACAGATTAACTGCATATCGCCGTATTCGATGCCATTATGGACCATTTTCACAAAATGACCGGCGCCCCCCTCACCAATCCAGTCACAGCAAGGGGTATGGTTGACGCTCGCTGATACGGCCTGAAGGAGGGGTTTAATGCGAGGCCAGGCTTCAACGGAACCACCGGGCATTATGGCAGGACCATTGAGTGCCCCTTCCTCACCACCGGACACGCCTGCACCGATGAAATGTATGCCATGGTCTTTCAATGCACTGGCACGCCTTTGGGTATCCTCAAAGTGACTGTTGCCGCCATCAATCACAATGTCTCCTGCCTCCAGGCAGGGGAGGAGTTGTTCAAGAACCTGATCCACCACTTCACCGGCTTTCACCATCATCATGACCTTGCGTGGTTTTTCCAGGTTGGCTGCCATGGTTTCAAGTGAATCCGTTACAAGGATAGTCCTGTCACTGGCACGCCCCTTGGCAAAAGCATTCCTGACGGTGCTATCACGGTCCCAGGCGGCTACGACAAACCCCTTGTTGGCAAAATTCAGGGCCAGGTTTTCACCCATGACAGCAAGGCCAATGAGGCCAATATCGGATTGTTTTTTCATGAGAAAGTTTGTTTTTGTGTTTACGGCAATGATACTTGAGATTGAGGGAAAGGGAGAGCGTGCAGAATAAATGACCTGTGAGTTATCAGAAAACCGCAAATCAAAAAATATCCTTTATAATCACAGCCCCGAATAATAAGGATTTCCGATGTTAGCTGCAGTATGCCACGGCAAAAAAGATTTACGCATAGAAGACCTCGAAGATATGCCCCTGGCTCCCGATGAGGTGAGGGTCAGTGTTGCGTATGGTGGTATCTGTGGGTCGGACATGCACTACTATCATCGCGGTGCTGTCGGGGATTTTGCCATCCGGGAGCCGATGACCCTTGGTCATGAAATTTCAGGGTGTGTTGTTGAAATTGGCAGCGATGTGTCCGGCCTTGAAGTGGGTATGAAGGCAGCTCTTGATCCCAGCAAACCCTGTTTGTCCTGTGAATTCTGCAAGAATGGTCGTAGCAACCTGTGCAGCAACATGTATTTTCTGGGCAGTGCCGGTCGTTTCCCCCATGTTCAGGGCGGATTTTGCCAGCATCTTGTGCTCAGGAAAGACCAGGTCATTCCGGTTCCGGAAGAGACTGACCTGCTTGAACTCTCGGTAGCGGAGCCACTTTCTGTTGGACTGCATGCGGTAAAAAGAGCTGGCAACCTGATGGGTAAACGGGTAATCGTCACCGGCTCAGGTCCTATTGGTTTGCTAACGGCAAGATCGGCCCTGTATGCCGGTGCCAGGGAAGTAGTATGCACCGATATTGAGGATGCACCCTTGCAGGTTGCCCGCGCACGTATGGGTGTTCACGCTACTGTAAATGTGGCAACTGATCCTTTGGGGCTCAGCCAATATGGGGAAAATGGTGGATATTTCGATATTGCACTGGAGGCATCGGGATCGGATGTGGCCCTGAACTCCCTGTTAGATGTGGTTCGGCGTGGGGGGTGTATTGTCCAGTTGGGTATGCTGCCGCCTGGCAAGGTCGCGATTCCTGTGAATTTTCTGCAGACGCGGGAAATAGACCTGATTGGCTCATTCAGGGCCCATGATGAATTTCGACTCGCTGTTGATCTCATCGTCAGCGGAGCCATTGATGTCACTCCAATTCTCTCCGGGACCTATCCCCTCAGCGATGCCAACACTGCTTTTGAGCTGGCCGGTGATCGTTCACGTGTGGTGAAACTGCATCTGGCCATAGACCGGGACTGATGTCTGCTGTCGTCATCATGGGCCCCAGCGGTTGTGGAAAAACTACCCTTGGAAAGGATTTGGCCCGGCATCTGGGCTGGCGCTTTGTGGAAGGGGACGACCTGCATCCGCGGGCCAATATTGAAAAAATGTCCAGTGGAATGGCCCTTGATGATTATGATCGTCAGCCTTTCCTGCATAACGTGGGCAAGGCGCTTGCCAAGCATGAACCGGAAGGTGTGGTTGCCGCCTGTTCCGCCCTCAAAAAAAGTTACCGAGACCTGATTCGTGACTATGTACCGGGAGTACTTTTTATTCTCCCACCCAGTAGCAGGGATGTGCTGCTGGAAAATATGGCTGTCAGGGGCGACCACTTCATGCCAACCAGTCTGTTGGATAGTCAACTGGCCGATCTGGAATTGCCGGACGATAATGAGAATATCCTGTTGCTGGCCAATGGTGTCACTACGGAAGCCGCCCTCCAGGAAGTAAGACGATTTCTTCCGGATCAAGGGGGAGGGGTGAATCCCAGTGCTTCATAAAAGCCTTTTCTGTCTCTGGGAGATACCAGGATATGGCGATTGTGCCCATACTTGATATCAAGGCGATTCAAGGACAGGGCCGGGCTGGATATAAGGTTGCGGGAAGGGGTAATGCTGTGAATCTCCCGTCGCTCAACAGTCCACTTGAAGGGGCCGCAACGAATTTTAAGTGCACTGCCGGTAATGGTGTAGTCCGTGGCAAACAGCAGCCATACTGGTAACCCGCAGCCAAAAACAACAGTGATCAGCATGGGAGGCAAAATCGTCAGTCCTGGATTCGGATAGCTATCCACGAGCGCATATCCTGTCACAGTAAAAAGCATCAGTAGAATGACGTAATAAAATATCCCGACGTCTGATTTGAATATCATCACACACCAATCCGCCACAAGGTGGCTATGGGCCTGTCAGTCACCATACGTGTTGTGCTGACTTTAGCGATCGTCTTTTTCATCCAGCAGTTGTTCCATTTCGTCCATGATGGCGTTCATCCGATCCACAACGGCCCTGTAGGGCTCCGGTGTAGCCATATCAACACCGGCGGCCTTGAGAATATTATAAGGATAATCTGATCCCCCTGCCCGGAGCAGGTTTTTGTAGTTTTCCACGCCACTGTCCCGGTCTTCCTCTATTTTTGCATACAGAGCGGTGCCTGCGGTCAGTGAGGTAGCGTATTGGAAGACATACATGTTGTAGTAGAAATGGGGGACGAACATCCATTCATTGGTGTACAGATCATCAATGATCACGACCCCTTCATCATGACCGTGATAGCGTTTCAGGATATCGGCATAGATCTCGGTAATGCGCGCTCCACTGAGTGCTTCACCATTTTCCACGGCCTCGTAGAGTGCCAGTTCAAATTCGGCAAACATGGTCTGGCGATAGAAAGTCCCGCGCAGGCTTTCGAGTCCATAACCCAGGTAAAAAAGTTTTTCGTCAATGGTTTCCGCGTTGTTCACCATGTACTCTTCCAGGATAAGTTCCAGTGAAGTGGACGGGATTTCAGCGATGAACGTGGCATAGTCTGCTGTCTCAAAAGGCTGGGCCTGCCTGGCATAGAGAGTATGCATGGCATGTCCCCATTCATGGGCAAACGTGGACAGGGAATCATAGTCATCATTGTGATTGAGTAGCAGGAACGGATGCTCGTCATACACGGAACCATTCATGTAGGCGCCGGAACGTTTACCCTGCTGTGGATATACATGCATCCAGCGCTGATTTATTCCCTCGCGTTGCATGCTCACCCAGTCTTCTCCGAGTACTTCCATGGCCTCTAGGGTAATTTCCTTGGATGTTTCTATATCAAAAACCTTGTCCAGGGAGACCAGTGATGGGTAGATGTCGTAGTAATACATCTGTTCAACACCCAGCATGCGGCCACGTAATCTGAAATATCGATGCAAGGTGGGCAGGGCTTTGTTCACCTCTTCCACGAGGGTGTGATAGACGGCTTCGGGGAGGTTGTCATTGAACAGTTCCCGCTGCAGGACACTGTCATACTTGCGGGCCCTGGCCAGGGCCACCTGCATCTGGATGTGGGAATTGAGGACCATACCTACACTGGAATTGTATTCTGCCCATTTGCTCCAGTAGGCATCAAATGCCGCTTTTCGATCCTCACGATTCTGGCTGCCGCGCCATAAGCTGTAGCCCTGGGAGTTGAGCATGGGCTCTTCTCCGTTGGACATGGTCAGTGTGGGCCAGGGGATGTCGGAATTGGCAATCAGCGAGTAAATGTTGGAGGGGGCTTCAAATGGCTGGGCAAAATAGGACAGGGCCTGTTCTGTTTCATCGCTGAGAGTGTGCTCGGCACGTCGCAGGGTATTCTCAAGCATGAAAGCAAACGGTTCCAGCGCCTCATTTTCCTGGATAAAGGAATTTATTGTTTCCTCGCCGACTGTAATGAGTTCCGGGTCAATCCAGGAGCTGGCCTGGCCAAAACGGGCAAAGAGTCCTTCTGCCAGCTGGTTTCGTTCCTGGGCATCAGTTACGCGCAGGTCTTCATCCTGTTCCATGTTGGCATAGGAGTAGATTCTCAAGACTTCCTTGTAAACATCCGATACATAGCGCATGGCTGTATACAGGGATTCAGCATCATTACCAAGGGTTCCCCTGAATGATTCGATGCCCTCTATCTCCATAAGCAGGCGCTGGCGTTCGGCTTCCCAGGCTTCCACGCTGGGATAGACTTCAGTCAGGTCCCAGGTGTAGGGGGAAAAAGCATCATCCTGGGCTTGTGCTGTGGAAAATCCAGCCAGCCCCGGCAGGCAGGCAAGAAAGTAGATCAGGATGGTTTTTTTGGCGGGCATGTCACTACCTCATTACTGGCATATATTGATTTCGTATACGCAACAAGTGTAAGTGAGGGTTAAACTGCTGCCAAGTTTTACGCGTAAAGGTATTGAGTTGCGCGGTGCTTTTACGCATCATTGATCCCCTGACTTTTCAATTACCGGAGAAAGACATGACAATTCAAGTCGGAGATAAGATTCCATCAGTTACCCTGAAAATTATGGGTGCGGACGGCCCCCAGGATGTCACTACTGATGACCTGTTTGGCGGCAAGAAAGTCGTGATGTTCGCAGTCCCGGGTGCCTTTACACCGGGCTGTTCCATGACTCACCTGCCCGGATATGTAGTCAATGCTGACTCCATCCTGGAAAAGGCTGACAGTATTGTCTGTATGTCAGTTAATGATGCTTTTGTTATGGGCGCATGGGGTGAAGCCCAGAACGCTGAAAAAATTACGATGCTGGCAGATGGCAATGCCGAACTGACAACCGCCATAGGTACGGAAATGGATGGTAGCGGATTCGGGTTGGGCACACGCTGCAAGCGTCTGGCCATGATTGTCGATGATGGAACAGTTTCCCACCTGGCCATTGAGCCTCCTGGTGAGATGGGCATCAGTACAGCAGAAGCCATACTCGACGTCCTGTAACCTAAAACCCGGGGTCAGTGTATCTAACCCCCAAAATTATCCTTATGACAGATTTTTCCTTTATCAATGCTTTTACAGGCGGCACTCTCATCGGGCTGGCGGTTGTCCTGATGTTCCTGGGCAATGGTCGTATCACCGGCATCAGCGGTATTGTCGGTGGCATGGTCAAACCGGAAAAAAATCAGACCAGCTGGCGCCTGGTATTTATTCTCAGCCTGATCGTGGGTGGTTCACTTTATCCTTGGCTCTGGGGACAGGATCTGGCCGTTGAGCTTGGTTCACCCTGGTACCTTTACGTGATTGCCGGATTGCTGGTGGGATTTGGCACCCGGACTGGCAGCGGTTGCACCAGTGGACATGGGATATGCGGCCTGGCCCGTTTCTCACCAAGGTCCCTGGTAGCCACAGTAACTTTTATTGCCACGGCAGCTGTGACACACACCCTGGTACAGATGTTGGGAGGCCAGGGATAAAGATGGAAATCTCTGAAGAAGCAACAAGCAAGGGTATGCCGCTGGGGAACCTGCTGATCATTGTCGCCAGTGGTATCCTCTTTGGACTTGGCCTGAGTGTTTCAGAAATGGTCAATCCTGCCAGGGTACTTGGTTTCCTGAATGTGATGGGTCCATGGGACCCGACTCTTATTTTTGTCATGGGAGGCGCATTGCTGGTGGCAGTACCAGGTTTTCAGCTGGCCCGCCTGATGGACAAACCCGTACTGGCGATCAATTTTAATTTGCCTACACGCAAGGATATCGACAGGAAGCTTGTTTTCGGTGCTGTCATTTTCGGTGTCGGGTGGGGAATCGCTGGTATCTGCCCCGGGCCATCACTGGTGGCCCTGAACAGTTTTGAATCCAATATTGTGGTTTTTATCGTGGCGATGCTTGCAGGAATCCTTGTTCATGACAAATCGCCGTTGGGCAACTGATCGGATAAATGTGGAAAAGCGGAGCCTGCTCCGCTTTTTTTTTGCCCTTGAAAAATGAAATTCTGCACTTACTATGTTTTTACACAGTGTAGATGGATAAAAACCCCGGTTGTCACTGTCAATCGGGTACCAATCCAAGATTTAGGAGAAGCAGTATGAAAATAACCTGGCGTTATTTTTCTGTCGTACTGTTAGCGGGCCTCTTATCTTTTGGCTTTTCCGCTAGCAGTTTTGCACAGGATGCGGGCAGACCGGGTATTTCCGGTATGCTTGAAAGTATCACTTCCGCGGTAGTGAATATTTCTGTCACCGGTTCTGCCGCAGTGCCGCAGAACCCTCTCATGAACGACCCTTTTTTTCGTCGTTTCTTCGATATTCCCGATCAGCCACAGACCAGGCCGGTACAAAGTGCGGGCTCCGGTGTCATCATTGATGCTGAAGAAGGGTATATCCTGACCAATCATCATGTTGTTGATAATGCTGACCAGATTGAAGTCAGCTGGTCGGACCGACGCCGGGTTGAAGCAGAACTTATTGGTAGTGATCCCGGGACCGATATCGCCTTGCTGAAAGTTGAAGCGCAAGGTCTCGAGGATATCCCTTTGTCTGATTCTGAAACCTTGCGTGTCGGTGACTTTGTGGCAGCAATCGGGAACCCCTTTGGGATCGGCCAGACGGTAACTACCGGCATTGTCAGCGCCCTTAGCCGCCAGACCGGGATCAACCGGGAAGGATATGAAGATTTTATCCAGACTGATGCATCTATCAACCCGGGCAATTCCGGTGGTGCACTGGTGGACTACGAAGGCAACCTGATTGGTATCAATACAGCGATCATTGCTCCGGCAGGCGGTAATGTGGGAATTGGTTTTGCTGTCCCGATCAACATGGCCATGGCTGTAGTGGAGCAGTTGCTGGAATTTGGTGAAGTACGCCGCGGCATGCTGGGTGTTCAGATTACTGACCTGGATCCCGGGCTTGTCGAGGCCCTTGACCTGCAGGTCACCGTGGGTGCTGTTGTTTCCAGTGTTGTTCCTGACTCCCCTGCAGACGGAGCCGGCATTGAGCCGGGAGACATCATCGTGGCAGTGAATGAAGAGGTCATCGACGGGGCTTCTGATCTTCGCAATACCATCGGGCTGACCAGGGCGGGTAGTGATGTGGTGATTGGCCTGATCCGGAACAACCGGCGAATGGATGTGGAAGTACAAATCGGCGATACCCCTGATATGGCAGACAATGGTTTGCCAGCAAGGGAATCGACAGCAATGGAAGGCGTGCAACTTAGTGATATTCCGACAGACCATGAAGCATACGGAAATATCTCAGGCGTACTGGTCACTTCTGTGGAACAGGGTAGTCGCGCCTATCGCAATGGCTTGCAGGCCGGCGACATTATTACAGCGATTAACCGGCAGCCTGTAGATTCCAGAAATGCATTCATGACGTTTCTGGAAAGTCATAGTGGAACCATTGCCCTGAATGTGACAAGGGGAGACCAGTTACTTTTCCTGATCATACGGTAACGGTAACACGTTTAACATGTAATTGAACTTGAGGAGGTTATGCCTATGAAAATGTTTGGCTTTTCACTGACTGCCACTAAAAGTTTGGCAGCGATCATGATGTTGGCGGTATTCGCCACGCACGCTCAGGCTGCGGCAAAGATTACCCTTAAGGGTGAGGCCGATGACGTGAAGTATGAAACTGATGCAGGTATTCGACTGTCCATAATTGACTGGTCTTCCGCAGAACAGCAGCAAGCGGTTGAGAAGGCATGGCGTCAATACCAGCAGGATAATGACCTGGAATCATTCCTGGCCAGTGTGGAAGCCCAGGAGTCCAGGGGGTATATATTTACTGCAGCAGCCACAGGATACCGTATCAAGTATGCCTGGAAGGAGGACACTGACAATGGTCAGATGATGCACTTCCTGGTAACGCCCGGCCTGAAAACCCGCAATCCTTACCTCTGGGAGACGCCAAACAATGTGGCTCCCGAATTCACCCTGGTTCAGGTTCACCTGGATAATGAGACGGGGGTTGCCAAGTCGTCACTGGATGGTGAGATCGTGGTAAACGAACAGGGTAAACTGGCACTGGATCGGTTTGATTCTGTAAAGCGCTTTGCCTCGGTGGAAGACGCTACCCCTTACTATCTCAAGTAAAATACCTGCCGGGTTTTTACCGGCTTTTTCGCATAAAAAATGCTGACATGCTTTAATGCTGTCAGCATTTTTTTGTGACTGCTCCATGTTTATTCTAGAGACTCTTTTCCCCATTGTGGCTATCGCATTTTGCTCCTGGCTGGCGGCTCATTATGACGTCGTCAAGGAGTCGGAAGTGCGTGCCATGGAAAAAATCACATTCAGCTTTATTCTGCCATGCATGCTTTTTTATGGTACTGCCACTGCTGAGCTTCCGGCCCAGATGGACCTGGCGTTGTTATGGGGCTACTACCTGGCTATTTTCATCCTCTACCTGGTGGGCATGGCGACAGCAAGACTGGTCTATGGACCGGGGCTTACACGCATCAGTATTTTTGGCATGGGCTGCGCCTATCCCAATGTGACTATTCTTGGCATACCGATTTGCCTGGAGATGCTGGGTCAGGAAGCCTATGTCCCCATGTTCATGATCATTGCCATTCATAATCTGCTCATTTTTTCATTTGGCACTATAGTGGCTGAGCTCAGGATCGAAGAGGGGAAAGCCATTGGTGCCCATGTCTGGAAGGTGACCCGCGAGATTCTCAGGAATCCGATCAGTGGGAGTCTTGTACTGGGTGCGGTGGTCAACCTGGTCGGGATACCCATGTACAGGCCACTGCTTGAATCACTGGAACTACTCAGTCGCGCTGGCATTCCTGCGGCCCTGATTGCGCTTGGGGCCGGACTCAATCGTTATCGTATCCGGGGGGAAATTCCCAAAGCCCTGCTGATGGTTGGACTAAAACTCCTGGTTTTACCGGCTGTGGTCTGGTTTATGACTAGTGTTGTATTTCAGGTCGAAACGTTATGGATGCAGACAGCCGTCCTGCTCTCCTGTATGCCGGTAGGCATTTCCGTATATGTATTTTCAATTCGATATCGCTGTTTTGAAAACCTCGCGGCAACAGCAATCGTACTGTCCTGCATGCTGAGTGTATTCAGTATCAGCTTGTACGCCTGGTTACTTGGCATCAACCAGGTCTGAGCCCTGGGTTACGCTACCGGCTTCTAAGGCGGTAAATGGCCTCAAGGAGTTTTTTGGGTCCCTTGATGGCCAGGAAAAGCAGGCCCGCACAGACTATCAGCACAGGCCATGTACCCCAGTAGGAAAAAGGCGTGCGCCCTGTCATTATCTGTACTTCCCCGCGCAGTACTTCTGCCGTGAACTGACCTGAGCGGGCAGTAATTTGCCCCTTTTCATTGATGATGGCGGAAACGCCATTGTTGGTTGCACGAATCATGTAGCGCCCATTTTCCAGTGCGCGCATTGCAGCCATTTCCAGATGCTGCAAGGGACCCCAGGAAGCACCGAACCAGGTGTCGTTACTGATGGTTACCAGGAGATCGGCATCAACAGCCTGTCTGCGTACAAAGTCCGGATATACCACTTCGTAGCAGATAAAAGGGGCTATGGTGTAGTCATGGGCCCGGAGCATGTCCTGGTTTGCCGGACCTTCTTCAAGGGATGACATAGGTAATGCAAACAGCTCGAGCAAACCTGACAGCAGGAATCGCAGGGGAACATATTCACCAAAGGGAACAAGTTTTTGCTTGTGATAAATACCGCTGCCAATCCCCAGGCTGGTTATGCTGTTGTGAAGGCCGGCATCAGTTTCACCAAAGATACCGGTGATCAGTGCAGTACCGGAATTTTGGGCCTGGCCTGAAAAATAGTCACGAACAAGGCCAGCCCGATCGTAAATATAGGGAATGGCTGTTTCTGGCCATATGACGATGTCCGTATCCCATAGTGGATTGGACAGGGATTCATAGCGATCAAGATTTTCCTCGATGAAGCTTCGGTCAAATTTACGTTTCTGGTCAATATTGGCCTGGACAAGTCCTACTTCCAGCGTACTGTCTGCAACCGGTGTTACCCAGGTGATGTTGCCCAACAGGGATGTGGCAATCCACATAAAAAACAGCCCCGTTGGCAGATAGGTTTTGGCCACGGTATAACCGGAGTGTGTACGCAGCCAGACCAGAAACATTTCGCCAAAAGAAGCGCCGGTAATAACGACAATAAGACTAATACCCATAACACCAAATACGGGGGCAACTCCGGAGAAAGTCGAGTCTGTATGGGGATACCCCATATAAAGCCAGGGGAAGCCGGTGAGAAACCAGCTGCGTAGCCATTCGCCCAGTACCCATAATGCGGCAAAACTGAAAATATAGAATGAACAGTTGAAAAAGCGTTGGTTTATCCAGCATTGCAATGCAAAAAACAGGGCCAGGCCGGCAACAAACAGGCCAGTAAGGAAGCCGGCAAGTTCTGGACCGGCATTGCCATAAACATTGATGCTGACAAAAACCCAGGAAGCGCCAGTGCCAAAGAAGCCGACTCCGAAAAACCAGCCCGTGAAGCCCCCTTGCCTTGGTGTCGCATGTTTCAGGGCCATATATAGTCCCATTACTGAAATGATCCCAAGGAGCCACATATTATTCGGGCTGAATGCCAGCGGCCCGATAGCGCCTGCGATAAGGGCAAACAGGCATCGTTTTAACAGTGACGGGTGGGGTCCGGCGGGCGTACTGACAGGAACCGGGGCGGAATCGGTCATCAGTCCTGCCCGGTTGCCTCTGGCGCAAATATGGTAGTCACCAGGAGTAAGCGGATCTGGCGATTGTCGGCACTGAGGACCTTGAACAGGTAGGGACCGACGCCAATTTTCTCATCACGCTCCGGGATGTGCTTGAACTGGTTGAGGACCAGCCCGCCGATCGTATCAAACTCATTATCCGGCAGGTTGCTGTGGAAAAAGGTATTGAAGTCATCGATCGGGGTAAGTGCTTTTACCGTGTAACTGTCCTTGTCGTAGGACTTGATATAGTCCTCTTCATCGATATCGTATTCATCCTCGATTTCTCCTACGATCTGCTCTAGCACATCCTCAATGGTAATCAGTCCACCGAGACCGCCGTATTCATCGATGACAATTGCCATATGGTTTCTGTTTTCCCGGAACTCCTTGAGCAGGACATTCAGGCGTTTGGATTCGGGGACAAAAATAGCCGGTCGCAAAACATCCTTGAGATTGAAGCGGGAGTCTGCATTCAGTGCGAGGGGTAGGAGATCCTTTGCCAGCAGAATGCCAACCACGTCATCCTTGCTTTCACCTATGACGGGAAACCGTGAGTGGCCTGCTTCAATCACTTTGGGAATGATATCCTCGGGTGAATCGGTGATATCGATGGTCGCTATCTGGGAACGGGGAATCATGATTTCCCGTACCTGCATGTCATTGACCTGGAGTGCTCCTTCAATAATGCTGAGCCCGTCAGCATCAATGACCTTGTTTTGTTCTGCCTGCCTCAGGACGTTCACCAGGCTTCTGGTGTCGTCTACAGAGTCACTGAATAAATTCGTCAGTTTACCGATCCAGGAACTGCTTCCCGAATCGCTGCCAGATTGATCGTCACTCATTGCCTTTCAAGTCCTGTGAGTAGGGATTCCTGTAACCGAGGGAATTGAGGATGTTTATTTCAAGGGTTTCCATTTCCTGCGCGGTTGCCTCTTCTTCATGATCATAACCGCTTAGATGAAGAACACCGTGAACAGCCAGGTGTGCCCAGTGGGCCTTAACACTTTTGTCCTGTTCCCGCGCTTCCTGCCGCACAAGCGGGGCACAGATAGCCAGGTCTCCAAGCAGGGAGATACCGGTTCCCTGAATTCCATCATAGGGAAATGACAGGATGTTGGTAGGGCCATTTTTATTCCTGTAGTGACGATTTAATTCGGCTGATTCTTCCTTGTCCACGATGCGAATACTGAGTTCAGTCGATGGGTGTGGTGCATCCGACGCGGGCAGGGCAGCAGACAGAGCTGATTCCGCCCAGGACCTGAAGTCCGAGAGAGAAGGAAGCTGTGAGTCTGTACTGGCATTAACCAGATCAACATTCACTTCAATGGTCCCGTTCATTGAAACGATCGCTGTCCCTGTTTTTTTCAGAGTTGAGTTCGGTGATCGACTGGCGATCATGTTCGTCATAGGCATCGACCACTTTCTGAACGATAGGATGTCGCACGACATCGCGTGACTTGAAGCACGTAAAACTGACGCCCTGAACACCTTCAAGCACCTTGGAGGCCTGGACAAGACCGCTGCCAGCGCCTTTGGGAAGGTCTATCTGTGTAACATCGCCCGTGATAACGGCCGTGGATCCGAAGCCAATTCGGGTAAGGAACATTTTCATCTGGGAGGTGGTGGTGTTCTGGCTTTCATCGAGAATGATAAAGGCATTGTTCAGTGTTCTGCCGCGCATGTACGCCAGCGGTGCCACTTCAATGACATTCTTTTCGATGAGGCGACCCACCCGCTCAAAACCCAGCATTTCGTAAAGTGCGTCATACAGCGGTCGCAGGTAGGGATCAACTTTCTGGGAAAGATCGCCTGGCAGGAAACCCAGTTTTTCACCGGCTTCCACGGCGGGCCGCACCAGCAGGATGCGACTGACCTCTTCCTTCACCAGCGCTTCCACGGCACAGGCAACTGCCAGGTAGGTTTTACCGGTTCCTGCAGGACCTATACCGAAGTTGATGTCGTGCCTGAGTATGGCCCTGACATAACTATTCTGGTTGCGACCTCTGGGCTTGATTGAAGCCTTGGGGGTTCTGAGCAGCAGGAAATCTTCCCCGCTGTCGTTGTCTTCAGTTGGAATATCCTGCTTGCCCGGAGCGGCTTCCGGTATCTCATGCGTCATCTGGTTGTTGATTCCTTCCTGAATGGCCATATGGATTGTGTCTGGAACAAGGTCTGTCTCTGCCTGGGTGAGGGCATACAGGTTCCGGAGAATATGGGAGGTATTTTTTACGGCGACAGGCTCCCCCGTCACCATGAATTCACTGCCGCGATTCTGGATCTTCACCAGAAGACGTTGCTCAATTTGTTTCAGGTGTTCATTCAGCCGACCGCACAGGTTGGCAAGACGTTGAGGATTATCGGGTTCCAGTACCAGACGCTGGGAAAGGGTTTGACTAGCCATTTAGGGAGAAATTGGCCCTCCTGGGGCAGAATTCATGTACGCAGTATACCAAGTGAAACGGGAAAATGTATTAATTTTTGGGTAAGGTGGGGAATCTGTTGCTGAATCTAAGTCCTTGAATTATTGACCAATATCAAGCCAGTTCACCCCTGAGCGAGTTTGGCAGGGCATCGGTGATTTTCATGTTTACGATCTGGCCAACAATGCCGTGATCATCCGTGCGGAAATTTACCACCCGATTGTTTTCAGTTCTGCCCTGTAATTCACCCGGATCTTTCTTGGAAGGGCCCGTCACAAGGACGGGTTCCACGGTCCCTACCATGGCTTCTGAAATACTGTTGGCATGCTGGAGAATACGGGTCTGGAGAATTGATAGACGTTGTTTTTTTACTTCCATCGGTGTGGTATCCACCAGGTCTGCGGCAGGTGTTCCCGGACGTGCACTAAAGATGAAACTGAAGCTGTGATCAAAACCGATCTCGTTGATCAGGTTCATGGTGTCTTCGAAGTCCCGGTCGGTTTCCCCGGGAAAGCCTACGATGAAGTCAGACGAAATGCTGATATTAGGGCGAATGGCCCGCAGCTTCCTGATGGTGGACTTGTATTCCAGTACCGTGTGGTTGCGCTTCATGAGCGCGAGAATACGATCTGAACCATGCTGTACGGGCAGATGTAGATGGCTGACCAACTCCGGGACGCTTTCATAGGTATCAATCAGGTTCTGGTTGAATTCCACCGGATGAGAGGTGGTGTAGCGAATCCTGTCGATGCCATCGATAGCTGAAACATAGGTAATCAGGGTCGCCAGATCCACTATATCTCCCTCAAAACTCAGGCCCCGGTAAGCATTGACGTTCTGTCCCAGCAGGTTGACTTCCCGTACACCCTGTTCGGCCAGGACCACGGCCTCTGCCAGGATGTCGTCCATGGGGCGGCTGACTTCTTCCCCCCGTGTATAGGGGACCACACAGAATGAACAGTATTTGCTGCAGCCTTCCTGGATCGTCAGGAAAGCCTGGCATTCGGCGACTTTGGGCTCCGGCAGGCGGTCAAATTTCTCAATTTCCGGGAAACTGATGTCCACAACCGGGTTACCTGCAGTGTCGGTATCGAGCATTTCAGGCAGGCGGTGCAGGGTCTGGGGGCCAAATACCACGTCCACATAGGGGGCACGCTTGCCAATCATTTCTCCTTCCTGGCTGGCAACACAGCCGCCAACGGCTATCTTCAAGCCGGGTTTCTGTACTTTCAACTCACGCCAGCGACCCAGTTGATGAAATACTTTTTCCTGGGCTTTTTCCCTTATAGAACAGGTGTTTAGCAGAAGGACGTCGGCTTCTTCTGCTGAGTCTACACGCTCCATATCGCGGCTTTCCTGCAGCAGGTAGAGCATGCGCGCAGAATCGTACTCATTCATCTGGCAGCCATGGGTTTTTATGAAGACTTTCTTGCTCATGTTGGGAGTATCAGCTCAGTGATCCTGAAAAAGAGGGCGGATTATAAACGAGGCAGTCGTAACTCTCTAGAAATTACAGTACCTTACCCTTGAAAAGCGTAAAATCAGCCTGATATAAGCCGCCAGTGAACGTCATAGTGTCATTGAGAATCTATTAGAGAGTGTAATTCGGAAACCAACATGGCTAAAAACAGCAAAGAACCCATTTACAAAGTCACCTTCCTGAACAAGGGCCAGATCTACGAGGTTTTTGCCAAGCAGGTATATTCCAGCGACCTGTACGGATTTATCGAAGTGGAGGATTACATTTTTGGTGAACGGACCCAGGTGGTCGTGGATCCGAGTGAGGAAAAACTGAAAGCGGAATTCCAGGATGTAAAACGCAGCTTCATTCCCATGCAGGCCATCATACGGATTGATGAAGTGGAAAAGGAAGGGGTCAGCAAGATAGAGAATGGAGATAATGTCTCTCCGTTTCCGACGCTTATTTCGCCGAGGGGCAGTTCCAGCGAGCCTTGAGTATCGATCCCGGCGTGGCCACTGAATTTTTCAGCCTCCCTCGACATAATATTTACCAAGTCCTAGCTTGTTCACAGTCTTTGGCTCTGGCTATCCAGGCCTGTTTACGAAAGAATAAGCCTGCTGAAACTGCCTGTGAAAACTGAATCCCGGCAGTTATCGTATCGGTAGTCAGAACAAATAAATCCAAGGAACATTCTTATGGCAGACAAATTACCCCAGGAAATGGAATCTGAAAGCTGGGCAGGAGAAATGGGTGAAAAATGGAATACCTATGTGGATCAGTTTGAAGGAATGATTGCACCAGTTGGCGCCGCAGCTATTGCCCATGCGGCCTTTGAGTCCTCTGAGCGGGTTATTGATGTTGGTTGCGGCGGTGGAGCTACCACTTTCGATATTGCTCCTCTCGTCAGTGAAGGGCATGTCACCGGACTTGACCTTAGCCAGACACTGGTCAATACCGCCAATGCCCGCCTGGCAGAGTCCGGGCTGGACAATGTGGATTTCATCTGTGGCGATGCATCGACCGTCAGACTTGAAGGATATGATGTCCTGTTTTCCCGTTTTGGTGTGATGTTCTTTGAAGATCCCCATGCAGCGTTTACCAATATGCATGGTTTTCTGAAGGAAGGAGGGCGGACCAGTTTTGTTTGTTGGGGACCACCCTCGGAACAGCCCTGGGTAGGCCAGTTAATGGCCATCGCCGGCAAGTATGTAGACCTGCCTCCACCGGTCCCCAATGCTCCCGGACCTTTTGCTTTTGGTGACAAGGATTACCTGGTGGATATCCTTGAAACCGCTGGCTTTAAAAATATCGAGATCACCAAGTGGACCGGCAACCAGCATCTTGGTGGGCCTGGTGCCATCCCGGAAAGCGCTGCACGCTTTACCATGGACGCACTTTTCCTGGGGGATGCCCTGGCTGAGGCAACGGAGGAAACCCGTGAGCAGGCCTATCAGGAAACGGTTGAACTGCTCAAGGGATTTGAGAATGACGGTGCGATTCAGATGCAGGGATGTGCCTGGCTGGTGAGGGCAGACGCCTGAGCTAATCATGGCCAGATACCTGATCACCGGAGGCACGGGATTTATTGGCAGCAGGCTGCTGGAGCACCTGGCTGCCAGTGGTCATGAAGCTGTGGTGATTACGCGAAATCCTGCCAGGCATAAAAACCGTTGTGGGGAACAGGTCTCCTACTACAAAGGATTTGATGAACTGAAGAGCAGTGAAGTATTCCATACGGTTATCAATCTTGCTGGTGAAGGGATCGGCGACAGACGATGGAGCGAGAAGCGGAAGCAGGCACTGTACAATAGTCGTATAGGAATGACGCACAGCCTGGTTGAATACCTGTCTACATTGTCTGACAAACCTGAGGTCATGATTAGCGGTTCAGCCATTGGCTGGTATGGAGCTCATGACAATAGCCCACTGACTGAAGAAGCCCGTTCCAATCTGGAATACACCCATGAACTCTGTGAAGCCTGGGAACAGGCTGCAGCAGGTGTCAGGGATCTGGGAATTCGCCTGTGTATCGTCAGGCTCGGAGTCGTGCTTGGTCAAGGCGGAGGAGTATTAAAACGTCTTTTGCCGCCGTTCTATCTTGGTCTCGGAGGCCGCATCGGATCCGGTCAGCAGATGATGACCTGGGTGCATCGCGAGGATGTTATTCATGCTTTTGATTTTCTTGTTGAGACCCCGTCTGTGGAAGGCGTATTCAACCTCACAGCTCCCAATGCTGTCAGTAATGCCGAGTTTACCCGCCAGCTTGGCAAGTCAGTTCATCGGCCAACCCTGCTTCCATTACCGGGATTTGTAGTCAGGCTTGTCTTTGGTGAGATGGGTGACAGGTTGTTGCTTCATGGCCAGAATGTTGTTCCGGCCCGCCTGCAGGACGCCGGGTTCTCTTTTCGTTTTGAACGGCTTGACGAGGCTTTTACTGACCTGTTTTCCTGACCATATTCACTGTTTCAGTGCTACAGCTCACATTTTTCACTGTTCAGGGAGCTGTCCTGTGATCCAGGTCATGCTTTATTCTCATTCCTGTATGTTCAGGCTGGAGTAGTCCATAGAATGTCAACAAATCCAAAAAGACGTTACGGGTGAGCCATGAACGAACGACGCGCATTTCCAAGATATCCCATTGTGTTTCCGGTAGCACTGTCAGTGGCCGGCCCTGAAAAGACAACAGTATTTTGCACCGAGTGCGTGAACGTGTCCCGTTCCAGCATTGAGGTCAGTTGTGACAGCAAGGTGATTCAGGCTTTGCTGGCCCAGGACGACTATCCCCACAATGCGAGCCTGAAGTTTGCTATTCCAGGTGATCGCTCTTCTTTCAACATCAAGGGGCAGGTAGTGACACACAGGCGACTGGCGCAGAACCATTATTATCTGGTGCTGGTCTTCAATGAGTTTGAAGAGGGGTCCGACGAGCAGTTGGTAATGGGTCTGCGGGATTTTGAGCCGGGCGGGTTTCGGGTAGATTCAGCTCGATAATTCGCCAGGATCAGGCCGCACTTCCTTCAGCCGGATCATCTATCCATTTCACCAGTGTCTGGATCCATTCGGGATGCGAGTTCAGGCAGGGAATCAATGTCAGTGATTCGCCGCCGGCTTCCCTGAACACATCGCCTCCCTGCATTTCTATTTCCTCCAGTGTTTCCAGGCAGTCTGTAATGAATGCCGGGCACATGACAAGGATATTCCTGACACCACGGCCCGCCAGTTTTTTCAGGGTTTCCTCGGTATAGGGGGCCAGCCATTTGGCCCGTCCAAGTCTTGACTGAAAGGTCAGTGTATACTGGTCTTCACGCAGTCCGGTTTTTTCCACAAACAAACGGGTGGTTTCGAATACCTGATGCCTGTAGCAGGTTGCATGGGCAGGTGAGGGAGTGCTGCAGCAGTTTTCTTTTTTCAGGCAGTGGCTGCTGGTGGGATCCGCCTTGGTGAGATGAAGTTCCGGCAGTCCATGGTAACTGAACAGGACATGATCATAGGACGCATTATTCTCCAGGTAGGGGGAAGCACTGCTCACCAGTGCGTCAATATATTCAGCCCTGTTATAGAAGGGTTGAAAAACTTTCAGGGAAACATCGAGTCCATGTTTTTCAATAACCTCCCTGGCTTCAGCAATGGAAGTGGCTACTGTGCTCTCTGCATAATGGGGGTACAGCGGGACAAACAGAACTTCACTTAAATCAGTTTGTGCCAGTTCCAGCATGGCTGATTCTATGGAGGGGTTACCATATCGCATGCCCAGTGCAACCGGCGTACCGGTTTTTTCTCTGACTCTGGCGAGCATTTCTCGGGAAAGTACAATCAGGGGGGAGCCTTTATCCGTCCAAACGCTGCTATAGGCCTCGGCCGAATTCGTGGGCCGAAAGGGCAGCACAAAAAGATTGACGATCATCCACCTGAGCATCCAGGGAAGCTGGATGACATAGGGGTCCATCAGGAACTGTTTCAGGTAACGTCTAACGGATGGAACATCCGGATTGTCTGGTGACCCCAGGTTGGCCAGAAGGACTGCGCGTTTGCTCATAAATCTATCTTTTGACTGGTTGCGTATATTGGAATTAATTCACTGCATTATATGCCAGAACTATACGTATTACCTGACATGATGGATGATCAAAGCAAATACCCCGATAGCGTTCCTGAAGAGAAATCCGACTCGCCCTTGTTGATCCTGCTAGCCCATGGCAGCAGGGACAGTCGCTGGTGTAAAACTTTTGAGCAGGGCCTTGAAACAATTAACGCCAGGCTTGAAAACAGGGCGGTGCTTGCCTACATGGAAATGGCCAGCCCGAGCCTGGAAACAGTTATCAACAATCATGTTCTTGCAGGAAAAAGCCACTTCCAGATACTCCCCTTGTTCTTTGCGGAAGGTCGCCATTTGTTGCATGATGTGCCTGAGCAGATAAAGGAACTCGAAAGCTGTCACAGTGGTATTTCCATTGAATTGATGCCCGCGGTTGGGCATCAGCCCGAGTTCTGGGTCAGCCTGTCAAACCTTATAGCCGGGCAGATGAATTTCGGCCAGGCGATTTCGGCAACTTACTGAAGTTACAGAGTCGGCAGGCAATTACGTGAAGGCAAAGACATGAACCAGCCACATCCAAAAATCCGTGTGGGCATCAGCAGTTGTTTGCTTGGCGAGGAAGTGCGCTACAACGGTGGCCATAAACATTCCTCTCTATGTACCCGTGACCTGGCGCGATATTTCGATTTTATGCCTGTGTGTCCCGAGGTCAGTATAGGACTGGGTATTCCCCGAAAACCGATACGTCTTGTTGGTGATCCGGCAGATCCAGACGTGGTGGAAGTGGATAACAGGGAAGTAAATGTCACGGCGCCTCTGAAAGAATTTTCCAGGGAAAAAGTGAAGGATCTCGGTGATCTCAGTGGTTATATTTTTATCAAGGGGTCTCCAAGCTGTGGTCTGTTCAGGGTGAAGGTCTATAACGACAAGGGGTATCCCCAGGAAGAAATGGGCCGCGGTGTCTACGCCAGGGCAGTGACTGATACCTATCCACTGCTACCGGTAGAGGAGGCCGGGCGTTTGCAGGATGCTGTGTTGAAGGAAAACTTCATTACCCGCGTGTTTGCCTATCAAAGCTTCCGGACTTTGAGAGCAGAGGGGCTGACAGCGAAAAAGCTGACGGATTTTCATGCCTCCTATAAGTACACGCTGATGGCACACAATCCCCAGTCATATATCGAGTTAGGCCGCATGCTGGCTGATGCAGGCAACCAGGATATTGATGTGCTGGGTCAGGCATACTTCGAGAAACTGATGGAATTCCTGACCCGCAAGGCAAGTCGCAAGTCCAATACCAATGTGCTTATGCACCTGCAGGGTTATCTGAAAAATGACCTGAACAGTGAGGAAAAAGCCAACCTTTCAGAAGTGATAGAGCAGTACCGAAACGGCATCATTCCGCTGATAGTTCCGGTGACCCTTTTGCGAGGTCATTTTCGTAACCACCCCAATGAATACATCCAGAAACAGGCGTACCTGCAGCCCTATCCTGATGACCTGAGCCTGCGCAACCAGATATGAGCAATCTCAATCTTTGCTGGTTTCGCACGGATCTTCGCCTGCGGGACAACCGGGCCCTGCATGCAGCCATTAGCAAAGGGCCGGTAGCAGGCCTGTACGTGGCAACTCCCGATCAGTGGCAAAGCCATGATGATGCACCAATCAAACAGGACTTCTGGCGTCGAAACCTCGTTGAATTGAAGGCCGCCCTGGCAGAAAGAGGAATTCCCCTGATATGTTGCGAGGTGCCTGATTACGCGGCGATTCCATCGCTTATGGAGGAACTCATCGAGAAGTGGGCGATTTCCTCGCTGAATTTCAACAAGGAATATCCCCTGAATGAAATCCGGCGGGATGAAGCTGTCCGTTTCCTGTGTGAGGCAGAGGGCGTAGAGGTCGACGTCTTCGACGATTCTGTCCTTATTCCTCCCGGTAGCCTGTTCAATAATAGTGGTACGCCCTTCAAGGTTTTCACCCCGTTTTCAAAGAAAGCACGTCAGATTATTGGTCCTTCACAAATAGATCCTGTGTCCTGTCCGGAGAATGCGTTCGGACCGGATAAATTACCGGCCCTGAGCCATGAAAAACCACTGGATAAAATTGCCTGGCCAATACCGCAAGACCATTGGACCAAACTTTGGCCAGCGGGGGAAGCCTATGGCCTGAATTTACTTGAAGCTTTTGCCCGGGAAAAAATAGGTCAATATCGAGAGCAACGGGATTTTCCGTCAATCAGTGGAACCAGTACGCTGTCACCCTGGCTGGCGGCCGGTGTTGTCTCAATCCGGGATTGCTGGCAACAGGCAAGCAGGTGGCAAGAGGGAGACGGGGTGCTGATCTGGCAGAATGAATTGCTGTGGCGGGATTTTTACAAGCATATCATGTTCCACTATCCCCATGTGAGTATGAACCAGCCTTTCAAACAGGACCTGGGACATATCCCCTGGCGTGAAGATGAAACGGCTTTTCAGGCATGGTGTCAGGGCAGGACAGGAATCCCGATTATTGATGCTGGAATGCGGCAGTTACAGACGACAGGATGGATGCATAACCGGGTTCGAATGATAACGGCCATGTTTTTATCCAAGCAATTGCTTATAGACTGGCGTAAAGGTGAATCCTGGTTCATGCGTCATCTGGTTGACGGAGACTTTTCAGCCAATAATGGTGGCTGGCAATGGAGTGCTTCAACCGGCACAGATGCCGTTCCATATTTCCGGGTATTTAATCCAGTAACACAGTCACAGCGTTTTGATGTAAATGGTGACTACCTGAGAAAATATGTGCCGGAATTATCCGGGTTGGACAGCAGGGCAATTCACGCCCCCGGTTTACTGAAGCCTGAATGCTACCCAATGCCTCTGGTTGATCTGAAACATGCACGTGAGCGGGCTATCGCTGCTTTCAAAAAGTAGCCATGGCAACTGGATGGATCTGGACTAAATGCTCTGTAAATAAGGCTGCAATGTTCTTATGCAAACAGTCCTTGAATTGGTCGCTGCCTGAAATATTTATCGGGATAATATTTCGTTGACGTCTTAGTTTGGTTGAGTTTTCTGGGGCCACCCACTCTATCATGCGTTGAAAGTTTGCATCCTGCTTTTTTGCAAAAAATATATTCTTGATAAAAGGGAGTCTGCTGTTTACGGTGGTTGCGAGAAGCGTCTTGAACTGGTTTTTTTCGAATGTCTAAAAGCAAGCCCTCAGATCGCCATAAATTGCCCAGGCCATTAGGGAACAGGAATGAAAGTATTTTCAATCACTCCCCTATACCCATGCTACTGCTGTCCCATGATGAGCAGTTTGCGGGAGCTGTCAATCAAGCCTTTTGTAAGTGGACCGGTTATCCTCAAGACAATCCCATCTCTGCACGGTTATTTCTGGAAACTTTTCTTGGGGACCCTTCCACTTTGGAAATGGCATATGCAGGTTGGCTGCATGGCGTTGAGCAACTTCACAAACAGGGCGGCACAGTAAAACTGCCTGATCTGAGACTGAAGCTTGCAGATAACAGCGAGGCGATAGCATTTGGTGAGATAACCCTTATTGATAATTCTATCCAGGTAACCATGGTTGACCAGACTGACGTTGTGGAAAGTGAGGGCAGGTTCAGGGGCATGATCGAGGATGTGTCACTGCCGATTACCGTGTGTAGGGAGGGCGAAATTCTTTACAGCAATCCCTACATCAACTCTTTGCTTGATCTTTCAGCGGATGAGGTAAAGCAGAAACACTTGAAAGAAATCTACAGGTATACGCCAGATCATGTGGATGTGACACCCTGGGGGACCAATAACCAAACATGATGTTCCTTTAACCCATGATATCGGGAAAGTTGCTGTTCCGGCAGAAATTCTTTCCAAGCCAACCGAATTAACCATGACAGAGTTCAAACTGATTAAACAGCATCCACAAACTGGCTATGACATTGTCAAGGACGGACCTTTGCCGAATGTCGTCGCGGAAACGATTCTTCAGCATCATGAACGCCTGGATGGCAGCGGATATCCTAGAGGTCTTTCAGGGCAAGAAATTATTGAGGAGGCCGAATACTGGCGGTTGCCGATGTATTAGAATCCATGACCTTGCATCGTCCATACCGTGCCGCATTGGGATTGTAAGCTGCCTTGAAGGAGCTTCAGAATAAGGCCGGAAAACTATATGATCCTGATGTTGTTTCCGTTGTCATCCACTTCACAAAAGGGGGAGCTTTGGAACTGGATGCTCTCTGAAGACGTATTTACATAGATAAATTAATGACCGAATGAAGCCCGATTGAATAACGGCATCAGCATGCGGTAGAACCAGTTGTCCATTACAATGGGTGAATCCAGGGTAGACAGGCACAGGCAATCTTCATCCTGGGAAGCAACTGGGGTATGGGCTTCTCCATTGGTACGAACAATATAATCACCCACAACATAGCGATCTTCCTGGTCGGAAAAACTACCCTTCAGTACGACAGTTATCTCATCCCCCTTGTGATGATGTTTGGGGACGTTTCCGCCTGCCTGGATATGTAGTAATGACGTTTCCCGTTGATTGTCGCCCAACTGGATGTTGGAGAAACGGAAGGATTTACCGATATTGTGCCAATTGAGGCTTTCAATATTGCCACCAGTGAATTTCTGTATGGCAGCAGGCAGTGTACCTGAGGAGCGGTTAATATTGACTGAATATTTAGGGGGGGGTTCAGCCTGCGGGCTTGATTCCAGTCTGGCCATGATGCTGTCAAAACATGTATCACTGACAGTTTCAGGCTTTTGCGAGATAAAAAATTCTGAGCCCAGTTCATTAAGTTCGCTGATCTTTGTGCGACATGAAGGGCAGTAATGTAAATGCGCGGCGACGCAGAGGGCCTGGGATTCAGGCAGGCTGCCGGCAGCGTAATCAGTCAGAAATCGTGTATCGGGATGATATTTAACCATTTTCGTTAACAACCGTATGTTACTCAGTTTACCTGCAAAAAATTGTTTAATTGTTTACTCGTATTGCCTGATGTGGGCTCTAGCGGTCCACTGTCAGACGAAGTTTATTCAAAGCCAGTCTTACCCGGGATTTGACTGTACCCAGAGGGAGAGATAGTTCTTCCGCTATCTCTGAATGGGACTTGTCTTCCAGGTAGACTTTTTTCAGGATGAACTCTTGTTCTTCGGGAAGGTCCTTCATGGATTCATGCAACATGTCACTACTGCGTTCCCTGGCCAACTGGTTGAATACATCCTGGTCTTCGTTTTCGACCCAGATGTCATCAACATCAAAGGCATCCTCATATTGATCACTTGTTGCCTTGTTCACATAATGTCGTGCCTGTTTACGCAGGATATCAATTCGCGTATTTCGGGCTATAGTGAAAATCCATGTGCTAGCCTTGGCTTTTGACGGATCATAGGAGCCCGCCTTCTGCCATACCTTGATCATGGTTTCCTGGACCAGCTCTTCACGCAGGTTGTCAGTGGGATCGGACATGGCATGCTTGTTGGCAAATGCCTTGATGAGTGGTGAGAAATGATCAAACAGTTGCCGAAACGCGGCCCGGTCAGCATCGCGCGCTACTTTAAGTAGCAGATCAGACGGTTCAGTCGCCGGTTCATTCATGATCCGGAGGTTTTGTCTGGTTGTGTCTGGCTTGTCAATAACTTCGGACAAGGGCACCTCTCCCATTTCAGCAAACCTGCACATGCATCCCTTGATGGGCATGTATCAGTATGTATATGAGGGTATACGGTCATGATTGGTTACCGGATCAATGAATTGAAAGAAATTTTAAAGCTGATCTGAATATTTTTGAAACGCGTATATGTGCTCATTCTGGTGATAACTGACTAATCTGTAAAGGAAATCATGACAAAAGTTGCTGGCCTGCCCAAAGTTAATAAAATTCTGTCCAGATTAATGAGCTTCTACGAGAATTTTTCCGTTGAGCACCTCAATGAGCTGGATGATTTCTATACCCAGGACATTGAATTTACTGATCCGGTACATCAGGTTAACGGCATACTTTCCCTCAAGCATTACCTGAAGAAGATGGCCGCGAATCTGACCCATTATCGTATCCGATATATTGATGTCATGGCCGATGACAACAAGGCTTACCTGACCTGGGAAATGGAATTTGCTCACAAAAGTATTCGTGGCGGCCAGGTGATTACCGTCAGGGGCATGACTCGTCTGGAATACACCAGCCGCATTTATTATCATGAAGATTGTTATGACATGGGAGCGCTACTTTATGAGCATCTTCCCGTGATAGGAGGCATAACCCGGTCCCTGAAAGGGCGTATTGCGGGCCAGGCCCACTGAGACCTGGTCCATGAGTAACCAGAACAGGAAAATTTGCTGGGTTACCGGAGCCAGCTCAGGCATTGGCAGGGCCCTGGCTTTATTGCTTGGTCAGGAAGGTGACCAGGTCTATATCAGCAGCAGGAACGGTGAGGCGCTGACAACACTTGCCCGTGAGGCAGAAGGAGAACTGATCCCCTTGCCATGTGATGTATCCAGTGATAATGAAATGCAGCTGCTGTTTCAACCCAGTCAAATTCCTCTGCTGGATGTTATCTATCTGTGTGCTGGCCATTGTGAATACATGGATCTGCCCGATCTGGATGTGGCCATGGTCAGGCGGGTTACTGAAACCAATTATTTTGGCATCGTAAACAGCTGCGCTGCCGCATTGCCCCTATTAATGAAAGCGAGCTCTGCCGGTCATGATCGACCACATATTGTCGGTGTCGGGAGCATGAGTAGCTATGTGGGGTTTCCCCGGGCTGAAGCCTATGGCTCCTCCAAGGCAGCCATGAGTTATTTTCTGCAGTCCCTGCGTGCGGATCTGGCTGGAAAAGTGGATGTCACGGTTGTCTACCCAGGCTTTATTGAAACCCCAATGACCGCGAAAAATGATTTCCCCATGCCGTTTCTGATGTCAGCAGAAGATGCCGCGAGAATACTACTGGAGAAATCCGCAAAACGTCCTCTCAGTCTGGCATTCCCATCCCGGTTACACTGGCTGCTGGGCCTCATGAAAACCCTCCCCAGACTCTGGTACCGAACACTGGTACCCCGCATGAATCGGCAGCAGGATTCCCGGAATAATAAAAAAGGAACCGAAACATGAAAATAGCCATTATAGGCAGTGGAATATCCGGTATGGCGGCAGCTCATGCACTGGCTCCTTTCCATGACATCAGGCTGTTTGAAGCAGGTGCCACCCTGGGTGGCCATACGGCGACGATGAATATAACTCATGAGGGAAGAGACTACGCCATTGATACCGGCTTTATTGTCTTTAATGACTGGACTTATCCTGAATTCATCAGGTTAATGGATTCCCTTGGGGTAGAAAGTCAGCCTACGCGAATGAGTTTCAGTGTCAGTGACAGGGTGTCCGGCATTGAATATGCCGGCAGCAACCTGGATGCCCTGTTTGCCCAGAGGCGTAACCTGGTATCACCACGGTTTCTCTCCATGGTTAAGGATATTCTCCGATTTAACGCCGAGGCAGAAACGCACCTTGGGAAAGATCCATCCAGTGCCGCGATTACCCTGGGTGAGTACCTTGAAAGATACCGTTATTCGGCAGCTTTCAGGGATCTTTACCTGATCCCCATGGGAGCAGCAATCTGGTCCTCCGGTAGTGATGCCATGATGCAATTTCCCCTGCGATTCTTTGTGCAGTTCTTCAGTAATCATGGTTTGCTGAATATTCGCAACAGACCTCAATGGCGCGTCATCAAGGGTGGGTCGAGAAATTATATCGGGCCTTTGACATCGGGTTACGCGGACCGCATAGAGCTGGCCAATCCGATAAGGCGAATCACCCGTTTCACACGAGCAGATGGTTCACCCGGTGTGAGAGTCGCAAGTGATCGATTTACTGAAGATTTTGACCAGGTTGTCCTGGCCTGTCATAGCGACCAGGCGTTGGCTTTACTCGCTGATGTCGATCCCGCAGAAAAACAGATTCTATCGGCCATACCCTATACAAAAAATAGTGTTGTACTGCATACAGACAGTCGGCTGCTGCCCAGGACAAGGAAATGCTGGTCGAGCTGGAATGTGGCACTTGACGGTAATAGCTATGAGCGTCCCATGCTGAGTTACGACATGAACATCCTTCAGGGTATTGAGTCCGACACAACATTCGTGGTTACTCTTAATCAGTCCGGAGAAATTGACGAAAAGACTATCCTTGGCGAGTATGAGTATGATCATCCGGTTTTTACCGAGGAAGGATTAATGGCCCAGCAGCGCTGGCATGAGATCAATGGGAATAATGGTACCTGGTTTTGTGGTGCCTACTGGCGCAACGGTTTTCATGAAGATGGTGTCTGGAGTGGGTTGAGGGTGGCCAATGGTATTCGTCAACTCGAAGAAACCGGACATGCATATTTTCGCGATGAGCAGAAGGCGGAACTGGCTGAATCAGTATGAGTGAACTGGATCTTCAGGCCAGCTGTATTTACGAGGGTATCGTTACCCACTGCCGTTTCACGCCCCGGCGGCATCATTTCAGTTATCGTGTGTTCATGATGTACCTGGATCTTCAGGAACTGGACAGCCTGTTTGACCAAAACCGGTTCTGGTCCCTGAACCGATTTAATCTGGCCAGTTTTCGGCGTGAGGATTACCTTGGAGACCCTGCCATACCCCTTGCACAGGCCGTGAAGGATCGCATAGCAAGGGAAGACCTCGAGATACCTGCCGGTCCAATCAGGATGCTGACCAATCTTCGCTATTTCGGCTTCATCATTAATCCTATTACCTGTTACTACTGTTTTGATGAAAACGAAACACTTGAATATATCGTAGCTGAAGTCACCAATACCCCTTGGGGCGAGAGGCATAGTTACGTGATTCCTGCGGCAGCAGACAACGCAAGAACAGTAACGCACTTTGACAAGGTTCATCATGTGTCCCCGTTTATGCCAATGAACATGCGATACCAGTGGCGCAACTCTGTTCCTGATAAAACGCTGAGCCTGTATATGGAGAACCTGCTTGATGGAAAGAAAGTATTCAATGCATCCATGCTGCTGAAAAGAAGGGAGATTGAGCCGGTAGCATTGAACAGGATTCTGTTTGCCTATCCCTTCATGACGATGAAGGTGGCCTGGGGAATTTACTGGCAGGCAATGAAGCTCTGGTGGAAAAAGACCCCATTTTACCCACATCCGGATAAACGGGGTGGCAACAAAGAACTGGTTAGCCAGGAGAGATAAGTATTAGTTCACATGAAAAGCACCAATATATATTTATAGATAAAGAGAAAAGAAGGAGTCCGAAGTGAGAATTACAGCAGTTGAAGAAAGCAGGTCCGCCTGGCTGGCCCCCACACTGGAGGATTTTTCGCGGAAAGCAATACACGCGATTCTTGGCAAGCTAACCGTTGGAACTCTCGTCCTGGAGGAGAAGGGGCAGGTCACCCACTTCGGTAACCGGGATGACAAGAGAGTAACGGCGACGATCCAGGTCAGGAATCCGTTAGCGTATTATTCGGTATTCAGGGATGGGTCTACCGGTGCAGGTGAAGCCTACATGCTTGGTTACTGGGATACACCTGATCTGCTGGAAGTGGTCAGGCTGTTTGTTCTCAATATGCATACCCTCCAGGCAATGGGTAAAAAACAGCCTTTATGGAGAAGGACGGCAGGAAAGATGTTTCATGCAATCAGGAATAACTCATTGCAGGGGGCCAAGCGAAATATTTCTGCCCATTACGATCTGAGTAATGAATTCTTTTCCCTGTTCCTGGATCCGACCATGGCTTACTCATCAGCGATATTCAAGTCCGAATCCGACACCCTCCATGATGCTTCGCTTCATAAATTCCAGCACATCTGCGAACGTCTGCAGCTAACTCCTGAAGATCACCTACTGGAAATCGGTACGGGATGGGGTGGTCTCGCTATTCATGCCGCCAAACATTTTGGGTGCCGGGTCACGACCACCACGATATCCCATGAACAATATGTACATGCTTGTGAATGGGTAAAACGGGAAGGGCTCGAAGATCGGGTGACGCTGCTGGAAAAAGATTATCGCCAGCTTGAAGGCCGCTTTGACAAGCTCGTATCCATTGAGATGATTGAAGCTGTGGGCTCCAAGTACATGGATGAATATTTCCAGGTTTGTAGCCGGCTTCTCAAGGATGACGGCCTGATGCTGATACAGGCAATCACTATTTCCGACCAGCGTTATGCGCAGTCCGTTAACAGTATCGATTTCATCAAGCGGTATATTTTTCCGGGGGGGCAGTTGCCATCCAATGCCATTATCACTGAAAAAATTGCTACGCAGACTGACATGCAACTGGTCGGCATGGAAGATATAACGCTCGATTATGCGAAAACACTTGCCGCCTGGCGCGAACGCTTCTGGGAAAATATCGACAAGGTCAGGGCGTTGGGTTCAGATGACGTGTTTATTCGCATGTGGAATTATTACCTGTACTTCTGCGAAGGTGGCTTCAGGGAACGGGTCATACATACCGGCCAGTTCCTTATGGCAAAACCGGCATTCAGGACGCTGCCCGTCATTGCATAAACCCGGTTCTTCAGCGCATGGTAGTATGACTGTCTTGCGATGAATCCGGAGTGATATGTGTGCAGCAGCACCCTTTTGAAAACCTGACCCCTGATACGGTTATTGATGCGGTAGAGAGTACGGGTATTATTTCTGATGCGCGTATTCTTGCCCTGAACAGTTATGAAAACCGGGTATACCAGGTCGGAGTGGAAGAGGGGGAACCACTTATTGCCAAGTTTTACCGACCTGGCCGGTGGAGCAATGAGCAGATTCTGGAAGAGCATGCCTTTACCCGGCAGCTTACTGATCTCGATTTGCCGGTGATCTCTCCGATATGCATAGGTAATTCCACCCTGGCAGAATATGAAGGTTTCCAGTTTGCCCTGTTTCCACGTAAAGGTGGTCGCAGTCCGGAGCTGAGCTTGGACAACCTGCTTGTCATGGGGCGTTTCATTGGCCGCTTGCACAAAGCTGGGTCTGCAGGGGCTTTCCAGCACAGGAAGACACTCAGTGTTGCCTGGTATGCAGAAGAGAGTGCCGCCTACCTGTTGGAACAAGACTTTATTCCGCCAAACCTTAGGCTCGCCTACAGCTCGCTGGCAGAAGACCTGATCAACCGGGTCAATGATATTTTCAATACAGTGCCACCTCCTGCCATGATTCGAATTCATGGAGACTGCCACATGGGAAATGTGCTTTGGCGTGATGACATGCCTCATTTTGTGGACTTTGACGATACCATGACCGGCCCCGCTATCCAGGATTTATGGATGCTGCTTTCCGGTGATCGACAAATGCGCCTGGCCCAGCTCAGCGAACTGGCTGACGGTTACAATGAATTTCATGATTTCAACCCCGCCGAACTCGTACTTATAGAACCACTGCGTACGATGCGGCTGATGCATTACAGTGCCTGGCTGGCCAGGCGCTGGGACGATCCGGCTTTTCCCCAGAGTTTTACCTGGTTCAATACGGAAAATTACTGGGCATCCCATATCCTCGAGCTTCGGGAACAGCTTTCGGCACTGCAGGAACCTCCCCTCGTTATTTTCTGACATCGTCCAGATACTGTTCAAAATATAGTCAAATCAAGATTTTTTCCCGGGGATTTTGCCTGTCGATGGAGAAATTCCTATGGAAATGCCGGAGGGTTTGATAATTTATGCGTATCCCGGACATTTGACACCTTTTCGGGTTCTGAATTCTCAATAACCTGGCATTTGGACATAGGAGACTTTCAATCCATCTCAGGCCCCTGATTACCTTTTCTATAGCAACAATTATTTCATCAACAACTGCCTCGGTTATAGCCCAGGAAGCGGCGACAATACCGGACAGCTTCCTCGGGACCTATGACCTGACTTACGGAGACTTCAGCAACGGTTCATCTGATGTCTTCAGTGACGGCCAGTCTGTCACCATGGTGCTCAAAAGTGGTGGCATCATGTGTCTTGATGGGGTGCAGTACACAGATCCTGAATTGCGCAATGGCAACCCCGCCGAGGCATACTGGTCCGGGTCAGATAATGTGGAATTTGCTGTGTCCAATCTTCAAACCAGTTTCAATGAGGTCAATGTCTCCGACAATGGCAGTTTTGCCGGCCAGTTAAGTGGTTCAAAAGTAAGCGATGACATCACCTGCAGTGGTAGCGGCAGTGGAAATGGCAGTGGTTCCATCAGCCTCGATACAGATGCCCAGAGCATGCTTGACCTGGCTGAAGACCTGCTCTCTAACGCGCTATCCGGTGGCGGTGACCTGAAAGAGGTCCAGGGCTATGTGTACCGTTACTATGCAGCCTGTGGCGCCTATATTGGATTCAAGGACGGCGTGGTATTTACTTTCGGTGGTCCATTCGGCAATAGACTGAAAGCACGTGGTTCCATCGGCCAGGTCACCGGATCCCTGCAGAATTACCAGGCGTCCATCACTGTAGATTCCAGCGGTGGCAGTGTTGATGTAGATTTGGATGTTGATGCTGGTGATATCGATACCGGTGATGTGGATATCACTGGTGAGTGGGACCTCACCATTAGCGGGACTGTCGCTACGGTTGTCGCTGGAGTTGCAGCGCCAGGACTTGAATTTTCAGTAAGTATCCAGAATATTGCTGCGCCTGATCCTTCTGATACAGATGAGGTTATCAGTGCTTTAACTGAGACGCTCGAAGGTGTTTCAGGAATAGAGATTCAGCACATAGCCGTTGACAACAACACTGATTCTCAATTCACATTTGCAGTGCATTTTACGGCCTCTCAAAATGGCGCCACGGTGGATATGCAGCTTTTATACGACTATGTCAGATAAGCTCGTATATCAATACCCAAAAGCAGCAGGCCAATTGGCCTGCTGTTTTTTTAGCCCGTCGTACATTTTTTTTTCAGAATAAAGACGCATTGGTTTGGAGTTAACATTATTTCTGTCTTAATCGGTCATGGATGAATGTGCTATGTTGCTAATGCGGGTGGGGTGTAGGGCCTTGACCGTTTGAATCCAAAATCTGAAGAGTATCCTCCGGTGTTTTTGCCAATATCCAGAAAATCTATTCTGACTCTCCTTTGTCTTGGCTTATGCCTGCTGGCTGCTTCCTGTACGCCAGTGGAACGTTATGACACTCCGGGTTTTTCCCGTGTCGATAATATCCCCAAAAGCCCCAATGACAGCCGGCGTTACCGGGCAGTAATGCTGGACAATGGTCTCAGGGTGATGCTGGTATCAGATCCTGAAACAGACAAGGCGGCTGCATCCATGGATGTCAACGCCGGTTCCAATGCCGATCCTGCCGCTTTTGAAGGTCTTGCCCATTTCCTGGAGCACATGCTTTTTCTTGGTACGGACAAATACCCGGCATCCGGGGAATACCAGGAGTTCATCAGTACCAATGGCGGCAGCCATAATGCCTATACGGCTTTTGAAAATACCAATTACTTTTTTGATGTGGAAAAAGATGTCCTGGCACCGGCCCTGGATCGATTCGCCCAGTTTTTCATTGCCCCCTTATTCAATGAAGAATACGTCAACAGGGAACGCAACGCAGTTCACTCAGAATACCAGTCCAACCTGCAAAGTGATGGTCGACGTTCCTATTCCATTTTCAAGCAAGTGATCAACCAGGAGCACCCACTGGCACAGTTTTCCGTGGGTAACCTTGATACTTTAATGGACAAACCGGAGGGAGAATTACGGCAGGCTCTTCTGGATCATTACCAGCGTTACTATTCAGCCAACCTGATGAGTCTTGCTATTTACGGTGCCGAGTCTCTTGATGAACTGGAAACGATGGCACGTGATTATTTTTCTGCAGTAAAAAACAGGGAGGTGACTGCACCTCGTACTGACCAGCCATTATTCCTGGAAGGCCAGTTGCCGATGTTGCTTGAAATACAGCCGGTCAGGGATACCCGGACACTCGGCTACACGTTTCCGATTCCCGTAGTCCGGGAATTTTACCGGGAAAAGCCACTGAACTACATCGCCAATCTGCTGGGCCATGAAGGGCAGGGTAGTCTGTTGGCTTTGCTCAAGGAGAAAGGATGGGCCAATGGCCTGAGTGCCGGTGGCGGGATTTCCTATGCTGACAATGCTACTTTTTCGGTCAATATCGCCCTGACTGAAGCCGGCGTAGCCCGTATAGATGACATCACCAGCCTGCTGTTCAGTTATATAGCCCTTGTTCGTGACGAGGGTATTCAGCAATGGCTGTTCAATGAACAAAAGACCATGGCGGATATCAGTTTCACTTTCCAGGAGCCCGGCGGTGCAGTGAACACTGCTTCAGCTCTTGCAAGAGGCCTGCAACTTTATTCTCCTGGCGAATTGCTGACGGTTGCCTATGATTACCAGCGTTATGATCCGTTGCTATACCGGGAGATACTGGATTATCTGGTGCCGGAAAACCTGCTACTCACTTTCACGTCAAAAAATGTCAGGGGTAATAATACTGATCCCTGGTTCGGTGGTCAGTATAGTGTCATGGGAGTTCCTGATCCCAGAGTACGGGAGTGGCACATGGCTGAAGATACAGGCAGTCTTTCCATTCCTGCACCGAATCCCTTCCTTCCTGATAACCTGGATGTCAGGGATGTTGCAGGTACAGGCCCAGGCGGACCGGAAAACAAACCGACGCTGATCATGGATGAGGCTGGCATGAGTCTGTGGTTTCGGCATGACAATGAATACCAGGTTCCTCGAGCTAATTTTTATGTCTACGCCCTGACTCCATTGCTCTCTGATTCCCTTGAAAACAGTCTGCTGTCAAACCTGGCCATCAGCCTGATGAATGACAAACTCAATGCCTACAGTTATCCGGCTAATCTTGCAGGACTTTTTTATGGCGTTACCGGCCGCGCCCGGGGATTTTCCATTCGTCTTGGGGGTTACAATGATAAGCAGGGTGTTCTGCTTGAAGAGGTACTGGAGACACTCAGTACTGCCGATTTCGAGCAGGAACGATTTGATATCATCAGGACCGAGATGATACGTGCGCTGGAGAATTCCGATATCCGCATGCCTTATGTCCGCTTATCGCAAAAGGCACAGGCATTACTAGTCAGCCCGTACTGGTCAGAGGAAGAACGGATCCGGATGCTCGAAACACTTACCCTGGATGATGTGATTGCCTTTGTTCCCAGGATGCTCAGGGATGTGAATCTGCAGGGCTTCTATCATGGCAATGTGCTTGGGGATGAGGCTAGGGCAATGATGGCCATCGTGTCCCGGTATTTGCAGGTCACAGAAGAGTCTCTTGCTCCCCCCTTTGGCCGGGTCATGAATCTTGACCCGGGTGTGGACCTGGTAATGGAAGATGTTATAGATCATGAAGACTCTGCCATCGTCATGTATTTACAGGGTCCTGATGACTCACTTGAAACCCGGGCGAGAATTGCCCTGCTGGCGGCAATTCTCAGAACACCATTCTTCGACTCCTTGCGTACGGAACAACAACTGGGATACGTGGTTAGCGCCGGCGCCATGCCAATTCTGGACACCAGCGGGTTGCGTTTTACCATTGAATCACCGGTTGCTGGTCCTGTTATCCTGGAACAGCGGATAGTAGCTTTCCTGAAGGGGTTCGAGGCAGACCTTGCTGCCATGCCTAATACCATGTTTGAAAGTATACGCGGGGGGGTGCTAAATAGTCTGCGTCAGTCACCGCAATCCCTTCGCACGCTCAGCGGAAGATTCTGGAGTGACATACTTGTTGGGGAGTACGATTCGGATTCCACCCTGGCCATGGCGGCAGCCATAGAATCGACCAGCCTGGCTGATGTGCAAGCCTACTACCGGGATTATGTACTCGGTGAAGAGGCTCGAAAACTGGTTGCCCGCAGTGCTGGCAGACCGCACAGGGAGGCTTTTCTTGAGCGGGCCAGGTCTGAAGTTGGCCGACAAGTTGTCAGGGATGTCATTGATGAGATAAATGCCTACAAGGAAGAAGCGCAGTGGTATATATTTCGTCCCTGAACGCGGGAACCATGAGCAATGACGGGTAAACATCCCCTGGCGGGACTCTTATTGTCTTTACTGACGGCTTTCATGTGGGGGGTGTTGCCCGTTTCCTTCGTGGTCCTCATTGGGGCCATGGATACTGTCACCATTACCTGGTTCCGGTTTGCCACCGCAACGCTTGTTGTCTTCATTTTTCTCTGGCGAAAAAAGAGGCTGCCGAGGGTCGACCGGTTTGGTCGTCGGATCAATGGCCTGCTCGTTCTGGCTGCAACTGCCCTGGCTGGAAATTTTCTGCTCTACCTGAGCAGCCTGTCATTTCTCAACCCGGAAAGTGTCCAGGTCCTGATACAGCTGGCGCCATTTATTCTGATGTTTGGAAGCATCTTTATTTACGGGGAACGTTTTGGGCGTCTGGAATGGATGGGCGTGGCTATGCTACTTACGGGGTTTGGGCTGTTTTTCAATGACAGATTGGGTGATATTTTCAGCTCATTGAATGAATATTCCATGGGTATTCCGCTAATGGTTATGGCTTCTATCACCTGGGGTATTTATGGGCTTCTGCAGAAAACCCTGCTCAAAAGTATGGATTCGATTCAGTTAACCAGCCTTATGTACCTTGGAGGAACTGTTCTCCTGATTCCTTTTATTTCACCTGCAACGGTTCTTACCCTGGATGGGCTGCAGTTGGGGGCATTACTTTTTTGCAGTATTAACCTGGTTCTTGCTTACGGGGCTTTTACTGAAGCCCTGCAGTGCTGGGACGCATCCAGGGTCAGTGCCGTGATAACCTTGGCGCCACTTTGCACAATACTCACCATGTGGGTGGCGGTATCACTCTGGCCCGATGTTTTTGAAGACAGCCAACTAAATCTACTGGCTTATATAGGAGCTGTTGTTGTGGTTATTGGTTCCATGCTGGCGGCATTGGGGCATACGCTTCAAGGAAAGCGGCAAAATCAGGATCTGCTACATCCCGAATAGTAGACAGCGGTTGTGAAGGGAAGTGATTGTCCCGTAGCCAATGAATGAATTTCAGGGTCATAAAAGCATCAAACCACGCCTGGAGGTGACGTCGAAAGACAGGTGTTTCCCGGCCATGTCTAACGGCATGTATTACAGCCTTATGGATGCCGAGAGTTCTCAGGCACTCCTGTAAAAGTTCTGGATTGAGTCCTGAAACACGCGCCCTTGTATTGATCAGGTCCATCAACTGATCCGGATCCTTCACCAGGTCTGGTCCCAAGTCTGCCAGAATTGCCTGCCAGGTTTTCAGGTACAGAAAACAATCCGGATGGTAATACATGAATTCCTTCACCGGATTTTTCAAGGCAAGAATGGTTCTTACACCCGGTCCGGTACCAAAAGGTACCCTGTCTGAAAGCCGGCTATCCAGCAGCACGGGTTCGCTTTTCAGCGAAACAGTCCTTCCCAATTTCACGAGTTTGTTGAGCAGGTAGAAATCCTCGCCAGCTTCCCGTTTGGGAAATCCCCTCACTTGCGCATATTTTCCTGCATGTATAACCAATGTGCTGCCAATGGTATGAAATGCCCAGGGTGAGCCGGCAAATCGCAGGCCAGCTACGTAATATTCCATTGAGAAATCATAGAGTTGTTGAGCCAGGCGGACGGTTGACGCACTGTGGTCCAGATGCATGAAAGGATAGATGCCGGCACTGTCCTCAGTCGAGTCAAGCTGATGCATGACCTGGAAGTAATCCGGGGGTAGACGGGCGTCGGCATCGGATGAGTGAATCCACTGAGTGGTCACGATACCCTCTGATATAAGGCGGCAGGCAGTGTCACAGGCAATTTTTCGCGCCAGTCCCACACCACATTTTACTGGCAAAAAATGACCGGGACTGCAGCGATTAATCAGTAAAATATCCGCTGAATGGTCCATGGACAGCCAGTCTGTGGTTTCTGATAGTTGCTTCTGGGCTGTTGCCCTGCTGGTCAGATAAGCCCCAATATCACGAGTGCGCTCAATAGCTGACGGGGAGGAATCAGCACTGGCATTAATGACCAGGATGACAAGCAGATTTTTTTCATCATTTCCAGAAAACATTTGTTCCAGGAAAGTCGGGGATTCATCAAATGCCGGTATGCAAAGCACATTCGCATATTGCTCCCCGGCCGGCATCGACAGGTCTGCCTCAGGCTCGGCATATTTTGCAAGGTATTTGTCCATACGGTAATGGTACCCCACTTAAGGGGGGCGGGAGCTAATCCGTGCAGTGCCTGAGCACGTATCATCAAGCAGGATAAATTATGTCTAAAACCGTAGAACTAAATAATATGCGCAAGGGGCTTCCAGACTGGGTAGACCTGGTGCTTTTCAAGATAAGCTGGCTGCTCTTGGTACTGGGGCAGGAACAGGGTGTTGTTCCTGCATTGGGGCTGATTGCGGTGAAACTGCTGTTGTATCCGCCTGACAGGAAAATACTCGCTTTTTTGGTGTTCGCTTTCATTATTGGTATTGGAATGGATTTATTGCTTGTCGCCACATCAGTGTTCGAGTTCGTCCAGTGGCCAATGCCAACCTGGTTATTAGTGCTCTGGTGTTCTTTTACCCTGACTCTGCTCAGGGGTTTCAGCTTCATGCGATCAATGGCATTACCATGGCAGGCCTTTATCGGTGCCCTAGCCGGAGTAGCCGGGTATATGGCTGGTTATATGACCAACGCTGTAGAATTTGGCTATACATTGCCCCTGACCCTTTTAGTCATTGCCTTGTGCTGGTCAGTCCTTGTGCCTTTTCTCTATCGGTCAGAAATGGTTTTAGCGAAGTAGCCCATGGGATTACGAAGATTACTCAGAACGGCGATGCTGATAATTGCTAGCGGTATTGCTGGAGTTCAAGCACAACCATGGTCCACCATGACGATAGTGGGGCAGGCCGATCTTAAGTTCCTGTTCTGGCCGGTGTATGACGCAAAACTGTTTAGTGAAACCAACACCTTTCTGTTTCCCGAGACTAGGCCTTATGCATTGAGTCTTACTTACAAGAGAGACTTCAGGGGGCGAGATCTTGTGCAGGAGACAACCAGGCAGTGGCAGAAAATGGGCATCCCTGTTGAGCAGTCATGGCTGGAACAGCTTGGTGGCCTGTTACCGGATGTGGAGCAAGGGGACGAAATTACCCTATATGTCGACCGAAACGCTGCAAGTACTTTTTATTTTAATGGAGAAAAACTTGGTCTGATTAATGACCCACTTTTTTCACGGGAATTTTCAGCAATCTGGTTGTCGGAAAAAACTACCAGACCTGAGTTCCGGCAGGCTCTGCTGATCGGAACGGGAGATGATGTCTAGTATGAAACGTTTACTGATTATCTGTATATTCTTTCTGAGCAGTTGTGGTCAGGTAAGTCTTGATGATTATACCAATACCAGGCCGGTTCTGGATTTGAAAACATTTTTTGATGGCAAATTGCTGGCCCATGGGATTCTTCAGGATCGCTCCGGACGCGTAACCCGGAGGTTTACTGCGACGATTGATGCTTCCTGGGAAGGTGAGCAGGGAACGCTTGTAGAGCATTTTGTGTTTGATGATGGTGAAGAGCAGGATCGTATCTGGCAGCTTGTGCATCTCGGAGAGGGTCGCTATACCGGGACTGCCGGCGATGTTGTTGGCACAGCACAAGGACAAATAGCCGGATCCGTCTTCAATTGGAAATACCAGCTGGATGTCCCCTGGGGTGATGATAGCATCGTTCTGAATCTGGATGACTGGTTATATCTCGTCGATGAAGACCACCTAATTAACAGGACAGATCTGAGAAAGTTTGGATTCAGAGTCGGTGAGTTGAGCCTGGTCATTAGAAAAGTGGATGGAGCATAGGGTATGGCTGACCGGATCCACCACATAGCCATCCAGGTAGATAACATTGCCCGTGCTGTGGAATGGTACCAGCGGGAATTTGAAATTGACGTTAGTTTCCAGGATGAAACCTGGGCCATGCTGCAATTTGAAAATATGGCCCTTGCCCTGGTGTTACCAGAGCAGCATCCCTCCCATTTTGCTATTGAAAAAAATGATGCAGGACTTTATGGCCCACTGAAACGGCACCGTGATGGAACTGCCTCGGTGTATATAGCGGATCCATTCAATAACGCTATCGAATTCATTCAGGTCAATATTCCTGAAGATTCCGATTAGCAGATCTTTCAAGTCAGGTTCCTGGTAACCCGTTGAGGTTTACAGATTCAGCACATCATCATGGGTGCTGGCTGCTATTTGCATGACTTGTGTAATCAACTCTTCATCCGCATTCATGTCTTCCAGTGTTGCCTTAAGATTGCCTGCCACTGCATTGAAATGCTCTTCTGTAAGGTTAAGGTGCTTATGGGCCTCTCGCATATCCTTACCAGTGTAATTATTAGGTCCTCCAAACGCCATGGTAAGAAATGCCTTTTGCTTTGCAATCTGACGGTCCATGTCGACGGTGTTAAAAAAGTGCATAATTACAGGGTCAGTCAGGACTTTTCTGTAAAAGATATCTACGGCGGCATTCACGGCATCCTCACCGCCCAATTGATCAAATAAATTACTCAAGGTAGTGCTCCTTCTCTGGTAAACATAAGTCAGCACTCAGTATATCCATCAATGTAAAAAATATACATTGATAAAACAGCTAGATAGACCCGCAATTGATCTGTCTCAACTCTTGCAGAAGGCAATAAGACGCGGATGGGAGATCAGATCGCTGAGGGTATACTGACCAAGTACCGCCATAAAGCTTTCCCTGGCTTCAAACAGAACTTTCTTCAGGCGACACATCCCGTCGATGACACAGGTATTGGTTTCACTGTCGAAACATTCCACGATACAGGTATTTTCCAGGTTATCCACGACATCCCGGATATTGATTTTCTCTGGGGCCTTTGCCAACGTTATGCCACCATATCGTCCCTGCGTGGTATTGATGTAGCCAAGCTGGGCAAGTGCGTGTACCACTTTTCTGAGATGTTCTTTTGAAATGGTGTATGCATTGGAAATCTGGGTAATTGTGACACTTTTTTCCGCGGCTCCAACATAAAGCAGCACCCTGAGAGCATAGTCTGTATGACTGGTTAGACGCATGAATTGTTCCTGAAGACAGTTTTACGATTGCATGTTTTGAAAGCATATCTGAAAGTTATTACTAAAGCTTGCCGTGTACTAATCTTAAAGGCTGAATAGTATGGGAATAGCAAGTTAGAAGAATAAATCAACAGCGATGTACCGACAATATTCGATGAATGAATCGGCTATTCCCTCATGTATACATGGCGTGACAGACTTCACAAAAAAACCTTCAAGAAATATCTTTCACACACCTGGGGAGTTACTTTCAGTTACGGATTAAAACTGAAACGCCTCTTTCGAAAATAAAACCCAGTTCTCACTCCTGCAACGAAACCGGATAAAACTTGTATCCGGATCACACCTTTATCCTATTCTCCATGCCAATTACGAGTAGACGGGTTATATAAGTTTTGACTGATATCAATTAAGTATTCGTCTGCCATAAATACTGGCGCTTCAGTCAACTACTAGCGATATACGAGATAAATATGAAGCTTTCACTGGTCAATAACAATAGCACTGCACCAACTCCTGATATCAATATCAGGGTGTTATTGCTCGATACCCCTGAGAATGAAGGGGTGGAATTTATTCAGTCAATCCGAAAGCAGGGTTTGCATGTTGATTCCGAACGGGTCTGTTCAGGGAGTGACCTCTTTGACATGTTGCGTAAGCATGACTGAGATCTGTTACTGGTCAATGATCATGTTGAATCACCAAGTCAGGGTGAAATCCTGGAATTTCTTCAAGGTATTGATAGTGATAGCGGGCTAGTCCTGCTCACCAGTGAGATGATTACGGTAGATGTTCCTACCAATGCTTATCACCTGGGAATTGCAGATGTAGTGTCTGGATTAAACCCGGATTATTCCTGTGAAGTATTTGGCAGGGCTGCAGAAAAGAGCCGCCGTAATTTCCAGTTAAGCCAGCTGAACCAGGATAAATTCGAATTGACCAGGCATCGTGACCAGCTGATGTCTGGAACTGAAGAGGCTCTGGCGTATCTGCAGGACGGTTTGCACATGTATGCCAATGATGCCTATCTGTCTCTATTGGGCTAAGAAAGCCTCGAAGACCTGTCAGTTATGCCTTTCATAGATATTGTTGCCGGTGAATGCAGGGAAAATATCAAGCAGCAATTACTGGATTACCAACACAAGACCCGTGTGCGAACCGATACCCACGAGCTTGAAATAAGCGAATTGCTGTTTGAAAAAAATGGTAAGAACCCGGCAAACATGATGTTACATGCTACTTTTGATGCTGTGGAATATGACGGAGAGGATTGTTTACAGGTCGTACTGCATGATCGTCTTTCAGGTGATGATGGCGGTACGGCAGGTGAAGGTCTTAGATATCCGGTTTTTCTCTCTCATCTGGATACCTGCATCAGGCAAGCCTGTGAATGTGGTGATGTTAGTGGTCATCTTCTCCATATTCAGGGAGGGGGTTTTCAATATTATATGACAGACAGGGGCTACGGTGCCCTGAATGCTCAACTGAAACTGCTCTCAAGTACCTTGAAAGGGCAGTTGCAGGAAAGTGAATATAGGGTCCGCTTTACTGAAAACAGTTTTCTTCTGCTGTTACGCGAACATTCTCCAGATAGAAGATCAAGCCTGGTAAAAATACTGAAGGAATTTTCAGATTTACTTAACAGTGAAATCAGTTCAAGCGAGAGCCAGCCTGTCAGGCTTGAAATTGCTGTGATACCGGTGGGTCCTGATTCTGTGTCTGCTGAAGCCCTGATCAATACCTGTCTGACGGATAAGATGGATAAGACGGATAAAGAGCAGGATGCGTTGGATAGTGATTCTTCAGAAGAAAACAGCAAGATAATCCCCTTTGTATCGACCATAAATAACGCTGAATCCCTGCAGCTGACCGATATCGTTGATCCGCAAAGCAGAAGCAGTGATAACGACAGTAGGCAGGAGACTGGTGTTGGGACGTCTGAAGCGGGATGTAATGAAGAGGATAGCGCTTCAAGCATTCAACCATCCTTTACCCAGGCCCAGATAAGTAATGCATTAAGCAGTGGGATGCTTTCACTTTTTTTCCGGCCGGTGATTTCGGTGACAGAAATAGAGACGGAATTTTATGACATCAGTCTTTACATACAGGGGGCAGTTCCATGATGGTGCCGAACAGACCTGGATTAGCGTTGGCTATTGCAGAGGTATAACATCCGGAACCGCCTCCAACATCCATTAGTTTTTTCACCGCAGAGAAATCGCAGGTCTGTGACAGGGAAACTGCAGAAGCAATGGAATGGCAATGCATGTAATCGGTGATCGTCCTGGCAAATTCCGGGTCCATCTGGCCTGATTCCCAGCCATCCGCCGCTTCTCTTTCCTCAGCAGTCTCGCCGTCCCTGATATTCTCAAGAAAAATTTTGTAATTGGGTAAAGCGTTGGTGCTCCATGCAAAGAAGGGCCCCCAGAAATAGGGACTTTCCTTGAGCATATAGGTTCTGGATAGATTGTTTAGTGTGTATTGACCATCATGGCGGTCCAGCAGGTCGAGGCTTTTCAGCATTGCCAGCAGGGCAGAGCTGCCTCGCTCGTTAAAGCCGGTTCGGGAGACAAAGGTGTCGATATTCGCCGGCTCCCTGAGCGTTTCGAATACTTCCAGCTCCAGGGCCAATGCATGGCCGGTGAATTGTAGAGACTGAGCATGGCATCCCAGATCTTCGTATCATCGATTACAGGTGGTGCTGGATTCATTACTCATTCCTTGTTCTTGTTGTATTTTTAATGCCTTTTTCCAGGATACTATAGCCGACTCTAATTATTGGCCTTCCAATTCTATGATTGCTTAGATCAGCATCCTGATCAGTTTACTCCGACATATCAAAAGACAGCGGAAAATTCCCGTCATAAGGTGGCCAGTTTGGAACAGGCTGAGTCGGTGGGGCATAAAACATGGCGCCATGGACATGACGGATAAGACCGTCCTCGATGCTGATTGTATGGGTGAAATGATTACGCCAGCGCTCGTTGCCGGGGCGGCGCAGGAATACCACAGACATCATGACAATCTGCTGTTCCACGTCGACCACCTGAACGCGGCGGGCAGCGATCTGGGCCAGACCGAAATCCCCGGAGGTACGACAGTCGGATTTACCATCAAAGCCAGTGGCACCTTCAGCCAGCGGTCCGCCGAAGGTGGGGTAACCGTTTTCACGCCGGGAACAGCCTGGATGGCCTTTGATGACCTTGCTGTTCTGCGCGATGATGCCGTCAAAGTAACTGTTGGCAACAGCAATCAGGTCATCCCGCCCATAACGTCGGTTCAGCGGTACGCTACCACCATTGGGTGGATTGGCCACCAGTTCCTCGACATCGAAATAGACCTCACCAGGTTCGCCGGTGATGCCGACATCACTCTCGCGGCCAATGTGCCATTCTGCTTCACTGATCTGGTTGTTGGAAATCTTCAGGCGAAGTGCCACGACAGCGGGTTCACCGCTTTCATCGAGAAGCCCGAAAAAGCCTGCAGTTTGTCCTGCAGGATCATAGTAGCGCCGCTCTAACTCCCCCAGGGCGGTCACTGTCGACCACAGACCCTCGTCATTGGGGACAACCACGGAATTCTCGGTTTGGCGAAAGCCATAACTCAGGGGGGCCCGGGAAGCATCATTCGATACCAGGGCATCAAGATACTGGTCAAGAAAGTCGGCCAAACAGGCCCGGTCACAGTCCTGAGCCTGAACATTAAAAGAAAAACAGCTGATTAGGACCAGTAAAGACAATTTGCGCATGAGAACCCCCTCTTCAATATACCATTACAGAGCTGATTCTCTATTTGCCAGGCATTTAATTCAAGGTTTTAAACCAAAAGTGGCTGAGAGTGGGGTGTCAGGCGGTCACAGCACCAGTATCCACGGTGCCTTCATGAAGATTTTTTCCCTTGAAGTCCTCCAGAATCACGTACAGGCAAGGGATCAGCAGCAGCGTAATGACTGTTGCAAAGACTATACCGAAAGCCAGGGAAGTTGCCATGGGGATCAAGAACTGGGCCTGCATGCTGGTTTCAACCAGAATCGGCAACAAGCCGAAGAAGGTCGTCAGGGACGTCAGCAGAATGGCGCGAAAACGTCGTGCACCGCCATCAATTACTGCCCGAATGACCGGTTTGCCTTCAGCCGTGGCTTCGTTAACAAAGTTCACCAGAATGATGGAGTCATTCACCACCACCCCTGACAGGGCAATGATGCCCAGGAAAGACATGAAGTTGACCGGAATGCCCACCAGCAGGTGGCCCACGATGGCACCGACCATGCCGAAGGGGATTACACCCATGATCATCACCGGTTGCGTATAGGAACGCAGGGGAATGGCCAGCAGGGCATAAATGCCAAAAATGGCAAACATCATCCCGCGCAGCATATCCTGGATAATGCTGGCTTGTTCGGCGGTTCCACCGTCCTCACGATAATCAACGGATGGATAGCGGCTTTTCAACTCGGGAAAGAAGGTATTCTTGATGTCATTGTTGACGACGTTGGGTTCCACCATGGATTCAATGATGTCGGCATTGACGGCAACAGAGCGTTCACTTTCAACACGGTTGATCTGGGCGTAGCCCGGCTGCATGTTGAAATCCGCTATGGACGTGAAGGGGACCACATCCCCCTGGTCTGTGCGGATATACATATCTTCCAGGTCACCCACTGACAGGCGCTCTTCTTCGGGATACCTCACCATAACCCTGACTTCATCGTCTCCACGTTGTAGACGCTGGGCCTGGGAGCCATAAAAGGCATAACGTACCTGGGTGGAAAGATCATTGAGCGTAAAGCCCATCACTTCGGCCTGGGGTTTGAGCTGCAGGCGAAGTTCATCCTTGTTGTTCACGGCTTCATTTCTGATGTTTATCAGGCCATTGTAGGTACGCAGCTTGTCTTCCAGTTCACTGGCTGCAGCCGTAAGTTCCTGGGGATTGTCGCTGACCAGCTGGTAGGAAATGGGGTTGCCTCCAAAAACCTGGCCTGCAGAAAACACCAGGGATTTCAGGCCTGGCATTTCGCCGACATAGTTCAGGAGGTATTCGGTAATAAGGTCAGATTCCACCTGGTTTGGTACATCCTTGTCCAGTTCGATGGCGGCGGTCCCGGAAGAGACTCCACTGCCCACTATAATGACATGGTCAACAATATCAGTGGATGTTTCGCCGGTTTCAGAATCCACGAATTCAAATTTTCCATTCAGGGAAAGCGCCGCTTCTTCCAGCTTGTTCATGATGGCCCGGGTCTGTTGTTCAGGGCTGCCTTCCACCATGGTGACGGTAGCCTGGATGAAATCGCTGGGGATCTCCGGCAAAAAGACCACTCGTACAATGCCACCGGCCATGAGGCCTGCTGCAATAATCAGGGCACTGATAAAGGTGGAAAGGGTAATGTAGCGATTGCGAATACATTTGCTCACAAACGGTACATATTTTTCATATACAAACTTGTCCAGTATTTCGTTGCAGCGCTTTGGAATTTTATTGAACCAGCTGGTTTCATTGGGCTTGCCGAAATGGACCAGGTGGGAAGGCAGGATAAGCTTGGATTCCACCAGGGAGAAAACAAGACACAGAATTACCACCCAGCCAATAGATTCGGTAAAGCCGGCAGCAAAACCACTGATCATGAGCAGGGGCATGAATGCCACAATGGTCGTTAGTACTCCGAATGTAGCAGGAATGGCGACACGCTGGGCTCCGTGAACAATACTGCCCGTACTGTGACCGTACTTGGTCATGCTATGGTGGGCGCTCTCACCAATAATGATGGCATCATCCACGACAATTCCCAGCACCATGATGAAACCGAACAGGCTGAGCATGTTCAGGTCCAGGCCTACTGCCGGCATCAGGGCAAAGGCACCAAGGAAGGATATGGGTATACCGACAATCACCCAGAATGCCAGTTTGATTTCCAGGAAGAGACTGAGGATGAGCAATACCAACAGGGCGCCCATCAGCAGGTTTTCTGTCATCAGGTCGAGACGATCCTGCAGGTAGTATGAGGTATCTGCCCAGATATCCATGTTAATCCCTTCGGGAAGTGTCTGCCTGCGTTCTTCCACAAATTCCCTAACCGCCGCGGTGACCTGCAGCATGTTTTGGTTGCTGGTCGTCAGCACAGTGAGACTGATGGAAGGGTTGCCATCAAAGCGAGCATAGCTTTCGGTGTCCTCGAAGCCATCGACGATAGTGGCGATATCCCCAAGAGTGAGAATGGTTCCGTCGGTGGTGGTCAGCAGGACAATCTTGTCAAAATCCTGATAGTTATAGGCCAGCGCCTGAGTACGAACCAGGATTTCACCCCCTTCCGTATCGATGGACCCTGCGGGCAGGTCCAGTGAGGAAGCCCGAATGCGCAAGGCTATCTGGTCCAGGGTGAGCCCATACTTGAGGAGAGTGTTTTCAGACACCTCAATGCCTATTTCGTAGGGACGGTCACCGGCCAGACGTACGGCTGTGACATCATCAAGCTCCAGCAGTTCATCCCTAATCTGTTGTGCCAGTTCTTTCTGGCTTACCGGATCAATATCACCATGGATTTCAATCCTGAGTGCGTCGTTGCGGATGATTGTGCGGGAAACCGAAGCGGGTTCAGCATCTACGGGAAAATTGATGATTCCATCAACACGGGTTTTCACATCATTAAGAACTTCATTGATGTCGTAGGACTCATCCACTTCCAGGTTGACATTCCCTACACCTTCATTGGCTACGGAACGGATCATGTTGATACCGTCGACATCCTCCACGGCTTCCTCTATCAGGATGACGATGCCTTTTTCCACGTCTGCAGGTGTAGCACCGGGGTAGGCCATGGATATCTGTATGATTGGCAGGTCGAAATCCGGCATGGCTTTCTTGGTAATCGTTGCGACAGAAAACAGGCCGGCCATGATGATGATAATCATCATCAGGTTGGCAGCAACATGGTTATGTGCAAACCAGGCAATGAGTCCCTGCTCTTGCTTCAACTTTTCCATGAGATTTTTTCCGCTTGTTCAGTCAGAGGTTGTTTACTGTATAGCCGGTGCCGCCTGGATGGGCTCACCGGTTGTTCCGGAGTCATTAATTTGTACGGGAGCGCCATTCAATGGGTTTTCAAGGCGTGTAAGGACAACTTGATCACCATCTTCAAGGCCGGAGGAAACATAGACATCATCACCATTGATGGTCAATACCTCAACGGTCTTTGGCCGGAGGCGGCCTTCGGCATCAGCCGTCCAGATAATATCGTTGGCCTGCAGCGTATAGCGGGGCAGTACAACGACATCTTCCAGGAGTCGTCCCCGGATGTCCGCATTTACATAGGTACCGATGCGAAGGGGTTCGCTATTCCAGCTGTTGTCATCACTGTACAGGTTATAGGGATCCTCTACCTGAACCACACTGAACAATACACGGGTTCGGGTATCCAGTACGCCCTCAGTGCGGGTTAGATGGCCAGTCCAGTGATAATCCTGGTTGCCAATTCTGCTGTGCAGGTCCACTTCAGGGGCTCGATAAAAAGCATTGCCAGTATTCATGTTGCCCACAGCCATGGGGAGGTCAAGAAAGGCAATCTTGCTTTCCGGAATTGGCAGTCGAACTTCAGCGTAGTCAACGGCAAAGGTCTGTGCAATCGAGGCGCCAGTTGTCACGAACTGTCCAATATCCGTATTTTTTTCACTCACAAGGCCGTCATAAGGGGCCTTTATCGTGGTTTTTGCCAGGTTGGTGCGGGCCTGTTCGAGATCGGCAAGTGCCGAGGCCAGTCGGGCTTCCGCTTCCTGCAGCTGGGGTTTGCGCAGGTAGAGTTCTTTTGCCCTGATTCGGGACTGTTCCTCGGCACTCATGCGGTCCCACTCCCGCTGGGATACATCTGCCTGCCCTTTTTCCTGCTCCAACAGGCTGCGAGCGGAAGCCACAGAGGCTTCTGCACGGCTGACTGCGGCCCGGTAATCCAGGTCATCCAGTTTGACCAGAACATCACCTTTCTGGAAAAAGCCACCAGCCACAAATGCCGGTGAAACTTCCACTACCTGGCCTGCCACTTCTGAAACGAGGTTGGTTTGGGTCCGGGGCTCAACGGTACCCTGTGAGGAGACAGTAATGTAGGCATCCTGCACACTCACCGGCATTGTCTCTACCACTACCGCGAGTTGCTGGGGTTCATTCTGTTCGGGTTCTGGTCTCGCAAGGCGTAACATGGCCGCAATTGCGATCGCGCCGATGATGATTGCAAAAGGTAGCAGCTTTTTCAGCATGAGAGGTCCTTGTTATTTTTTACCTGTCTGTCCGGGATCAAACACAGATACAGGTTGTTCCAGACCGGTATTCCCCGGATTTTTACCGGAGTATCCGTACATTTACGAGGGTTTTCGGGTTTTGGATGCCCCCGTTGACATTATTTTTAACATTTATAACTAACTGAATTTTAAATAAAAACATAAAAATGACCCGTGAGTCATAAATAAGTTTGGCATCTTACTCCCAACCAGGGGGTTTCGCAATGTAAAAACAGGCAGATATTGTGGAAATCTAGTGCAGTGCAGCTTTTAACGGAAGGCTGCGAAGAATGGTGGCTTCTGTATCCAGAAGCTGATCCAGTCGCTCTATGATGGTGGGTTTGGGGAAGTATTCCTCTGCCAGATCGAGAAACAGCTGATAATGGCGCGACTCCGAGTCGGTGATAGCCCGGTAAAAATTCCTCAGTTTACCTTTATCGAGTGCATCAGCTATGAGGCCGAAGCGTTCTGCGCCTCTGGCTTCAACAATACTGGCGATCAACAAACGGTCAAGGAGGTAGGCTTCCTTACCCTGGTCCATGGCCTTATGCAGCTGATTGATATATTTATCCCTGGCATCGCCTGCTGGTTCCAGTCCTCTGTCAAGAAGCAGGCGAACCACGTCCCGGAAATGACTGAGTTCTTCAACGGCAAGACTGAGCATTTCCCGAACCAGCACCGGGCGGTCAGGGTAGTGGGAGATCATCGATATAGCCATGCCAGAGGCTTTTTTCTCGCAACTGGCATGATCTTTCAGAAAGGTATCGAAATCGCCCAGAACCGTTTCCAGCCATTCAACAGACGTCTGTGCCCTTAAAGTGAAATCCATGCGCTGCTCAGGCAGCCTGGTAGGGCAGTTGGGTGAAGGTGTTGATCAGTGACTGCCAGTTCCTGCGTTTGCTTTCCAGTTCTACCTTAAGGAGACGATAACGCTGATGCAGGTTTTCCAGTTCGAACTCGGACAGTTTCTCCTGCAGGTCGGTGGAGAATTTCCGGGTTTTTGCGCGGTACCATTGCTGTTTGGTTTCCGACCATTGATTGAGTGTGTCCACTAATTGGTGATAGTCCGCTTCCACCTTTTTGCGCCAGGCAGTGGAATCCATGACTTGTTCACAGCGGCGTAGTGCATTGTGGTATTGCACCTCCAGCCGGGCAAGTTCCAGCCGGTAGTCTGAACACAGCCGCAAGTCACTGGCCAATCCCACCCAGGAACAAGCTTTGATAAGCCACTTGGTGGGGTCCCAGTGGTACCACTTGATGCCATTGCGATAATCCCAGGCAAAGGTATGGTGATAATTGTGATAGCCCTCACCAAAGGTGAACAGGGATATGAACCAGTTGTCCCGGGCAGTCTGATCAGGATCATAATCACGGCTTCCCCAGATATGGGCAGCAGAATTAATCAGGTAGGTAAAATGCTGGCTCAGGGTAAGACGCAGAAATCCGGCCAGTAAAAGGCTTGCGAGAATGTCTCCATGAAGCCAGCCCAACAGTACCGGCAGGGCTATATTCATGAGCAGTAACAGGACCAGGTAATGCTTTCTCTGCCATACCAGCAATGGGTTTTTAAGCAGGTCCTTGGCATTGCTGGTGTCTTCCCATGTACTTTCCCAGTCCCGAATCATCCATTCAAAATGGGAATACCAGAATCCCTTGCCGGCGGAATACGGGTCTTTCTCGTTATCGTCTACGTACTGGTGGTGGCGCCGATGGTCTGAAGCCCAGGTGATGCAGTCATTTTGCAGTGCACAGGCACCACCCAGAGCATAAATGAGTTCCAGAACCGGATGCGCCTTGTAGGCCCTATGGGACCACAGGCGATGATACCCCGCTGTAATCGACATTTCGCAGAAGATCATCAGGATGACAAACCACATCCATTCATAGGCATCATAACCATGGTTTATGCCATACCAGGGCACCAGAGTTACAGAGACCAGTGGAGGAATACCCAGGACGGCGAGATTGATCCAGCGTATAGGGGGCTTGGTCGAGGTTTCAGGTTGGGATGTCATAAGCGGATGGATAATAAATCAGGGTAATGAAAAACAGGGGCGAAATTATGGCAAATCAGCGTGGCAATGAAAACCGTAGGCCCTGTATCAGTTGCCATTTTACTGTGGTAGCAACATTTCCTGGTGATCAGTTTTCAGGGAAAGGTTTGTGACTCTGTATAATCAAACGCCGTTTGTTGCTGGTGAACTGCTGCTATCAAGATTACAATCGGTCGCTCCCTCTGCGATTGGAATGGCTGTATTCAAAAAGAATCACTCCAGGGACAGTCGCGGGCTTTCAGGCAAAACTGGCTCTATGGAAATCCGCTGACAACGTGCTCGGGGAACAGGAGAGATGCTGATGACCGATAAGGAAGAGAATATTGAAGACTTGCTGGTCGACCTGCAAACCAGGCTGGCTTTCCAGGATCATGCAATTTCAGAACTTAGTGATGTGATTGCCAGCCAGCAAAGGCAGATTGATGTTCTTGAAAGAAGACTCAAGGCACTGGATGACAAACTTATCACTCTTGAGGAATCAGTGGACACCCACCATGACAATGAAAAGCCGCCTCATTACTGAGAGCGGCTTATCTGGTTAATGCTGTAACTTTCCCGGTAAGATCCAGTCTTTACTCACCCCTTTACTGATACTTTTAGCCATCTATAGGTGATACATCTTCTGCCTGGAGTCCCTTGGTACCCTCGGTGACAGTGAACTCGACCCGCTGGCCTTCCCGCAGGATTCTGTGCCCCTTTCCGAGAATTGAGCGAAAGTGGACAAATATATCATCCCCGCTGTGGCGGGTAATGAAACCGAATCCCTTGCTTGCACTAAACCATTTGACGCTGCCGGTTTCCTTGGCACCGTCATTAACGGGCTTGCCTTTTTTGTGGGGTTTGGAGCGTTTACGTGGCCTGGACTGGATATTCTCTGCGGAACAAACCCAGAAACTTGTCAGACAACCACTGATAAGGGCAACGACAAAAATTGCCACGGGAGCTGGAAATAGCGTGTACAGGCTCAGGAAAAAAGAGAGTGCAGCCAGCACAATCGCTACTATCAAAGAAGCAATAAAAATTTTGATATTCATGTTTGGCTCTATATAGGTAAATTCTTGTTTATTCTAGTTTTTATTACCGTGGAACCAATGAATTTATCTGAATCTGCACCACGGTAGGGCACCGATGGTAACACTATCGGGAGAAAAATATAAAGCGTAGTCTGTCATCAGGGGATGACAGGCAGGTACGAGTGGATTGACAGGCCTAAATCGGCAATGGAATGCCGTTTGTCCTGATTTTTACATCGGAATCGGAACGGCGTTCGATGTCGCTTTCCGGAATATCACAGTCATCAAGTATCGAATTCATGCGCCCACGGTCTCTCTGGAACAGGTCCAGGTCATATTTACGGGATACATCTCGCCAGGCAGTCGCATATTCGCAGTGGAATGCCTCTTCCGGCGGCCGCCAGGTGCCGATGCCCCTGTCTCTTTTCTTGCTTTGTACTTTACGGCTGACGGGAATCAGGTTTAGCGGGTCGTTGGCAAACTCGAGTCGAGTCTGGTCATCCCACTGAAAGCCATTGGCGGCATTGGCATACATGGGGGGAATGATGTGATCGATTTCGAGCCTGGCTGCACGTGTGAATACGTCGCCGGTATAGGGGTCGGTCCATTGACCTTCGCGGACTTCACATTGACGTGGGTTTGTATAGGTGACAGGAACTTCGCTGGTTGCGACAAGGATCTGGGTACGCATGGTCTGGCACCCACCGGTTATTGCCCAGTGCGGCCAGTCTTCCTCGTTATAGAAAAGCTCCATTTCCCTGGCATTTGGCGCAGAAAGGCGATTGCGACGAACGGAAATATCATAACGTGAGGGCGCCATCTGGCAGCCGGCCTGATGGCAGTGATAGTCCCCAAAAGAGTCATAATGTCCGCCATTGAGATCAACGCCCTTGTCGAAATGGGCAGTTGCTGTACTGACTGCCAGCAGGCCTGACAGTAAAGGACTAAGTATTTTCAGGTGGCGCATGATGGTATCCTGATTATCGATTAATCATGTTTACCTGGCTCGGACGGTGCCGGTCTGACTCAGAGCTGTTGCAGTTTGTTTATCTGCTCTGTCAGTTGGGCCAGGGTATTTTCCGCATTAGACAGTTTCTCCCTTTCACCGGCAACAACGTCAGCCGGTGCATTTTCAACGAACCGGGCATTACCCAGTTTGCCATTCAGCCTGGCAATTTCCTTGCCGAGCTTTTCCTGCTCCTTGTCCAGGCGCCCAAGTTCTGCATCTACATCGATGAGACCGGCAAGCGGGACAAGAACTTCCATATCGCCCACTACCTGCATGGAAGCGGGTGGTGCGGAATCGGGGTCATCCAGCCAGGCGACTGATTCGAGTTTGGCGAGCTTGACCAGATACTGGGTGTTGGCCGTCAGGAATTCTTTGTCTTCATCATCGCCACGTGTCAGCAGCACATTGATATTTTTCGCAGGAGAAATATTCATTTCCCCTCGAATATTGCGAATACCGATGATGACTCCCTTAAGCCATTCAATTTCACGATCCACAGCAGTATCAATACCAGAGGTGTCTGCAGCGGGATAGGGCTGAAGCATGATAGTGTCACCCTTTATGCCAAGCAGCGGTGCTGCTTTCTGCCAGATTTCCTCGGTAATGAAAGGCATCAGGGGATGCAGCATACGCAGGCTCTGTTCCAGTACATTGAGCAGGGTGTAGCGTGTGGCATTTTTTTGCCCATCGGAAGCGTTTTCATCCCAGAGCACCGGTTTCGATAACTCCAGGTACCAGTCACAATACTCATTCCAGAAAAAGTCATAGATGGCCTGGGATACAAGATCGAACCGATAGTCTTCAATGTTGTCTTCGACTTTTTTCAGGGTTTGTTGCAGACGAGAAAGAATCCAGGCATCGGCCTGGGAGTAATCACTGGTGTTGACCGGCTCAGAGACAGCCTGTTCTTCCACCTGCATGAAAACATAGCGGGCAGCGTTCCAGATCTTGTTACAGAAATTTCGGTATCCCTCGATGCGACCCATGTCGAAATTGATATCCCGACCCGTAGTCGCCAGGGAATAGAAGGTATAACGCAGCGCATCCGTGCCGAATGCCGATATCCCGTCCGGAAACTCCTTGCGGGTCTTCTGGTCAATCTTTTGGGCCAGTTCCGGCTGCATCATATTGCTTGTGCGCTGGCTTACAAGAGTCTCCAGGTCAATGCCGTCGATCAGGTCAATGGGATCAAGCACATTTCCCTTTGACTTGGACATCTTCTGGCCTTCACCGTCACGAATCAGTCCGTGAATATAGACTTTCCTGAATGGGATCTGCCCTGTAAATTTCAAGGTCATCATGATCATGCGGGCAACCCAGAAGAAAATGATATCAAATGCAGTGACCAGGACATTGGTGGGGTGAAAGGTTTTCAGTTCTTCCGTGTCATCAGGCCAGCCCAGGGTGGAAAATGTCCACAGTGCCGAGGAGAACCAGGTGTCGAGTACGTCCTCGTCCCGGGTCAATGACAGGTCTGCTGCCAGGGAATATTTCTCACGGACATGGTCTTCATTACGACCTACGTAGATATTGCCCTGATCGTCATACCAGGCAGGAATCCGGTGTCCCCACCACAGCTGTCGGCTGATACACCAGTCCTGCAGGTCACGCATCCAGGAGAAGTAGGTGTTCTCCCAGTTTTTAGGGACAAATTCAATATCACCTTTTTCAACAGCCTCAATGGCGGGTTTGGCCAGGCTTTCCACTGCCACATACCACTGGTTGGTCAGGTAAGGCTCGATTACTACCCCACTACGGTCTCCCCGTGGGACCTTGAGGGTATGATCCTCAATTTTTTCAAGAAGCCCCGCTGACTCCATATCCGTAACAATCTGTTTCCTGGCATCAAACCGGTCCAGGCCCCGATAAGCTACCGGAGCATTTTCATTGATGGCAGCATCCACGGTCAGAATGTTGATCATCTCGAGATCATGGCGCTTGCCAATCTCGTAATCATTGAAATCATGGGCTGGTGTGATTTTAACGACACCGGTACCGAATTCCGGATCGACGTAATCATCAGCAATGATGGGAATTTCCCGATTGCTCAGGGGCAGGATAATAGTCTTGCCCACCAGCGCTTTGTATCTGTCATCTTCAGGATTCACGGCCAGCGCTGTATCCCCAAGCATGGTTTCCGGACGGGTAGTGGCAATCACCACGTAGTCCTTGCCATCAGCGGTGGTTTCCCCATTAGCCAGGGAATAGCGGAAATACCAGAAGTAGCCTTTTTCCTCCTCGGAAATCACTTCCAGGTCGGAAATTGCGGTGTGCAGTTTCCGATCCCAGTTCACCAGGCGGTTACCGCGGTAGATAATGTCTTCGTCATACAGGCGGATAAAGACTTCCTCCACAGCCCGGGAGAGTCCCTCATCCATGGTGAAGCGTTCACGGGACCAGTCGATTGAGGAGCCAAGACGCCTCAACTGGCGGGTAATGTTGTCGCCGGATTCGGCTTTCCATTCCCACACCTGGTCAATAAAGGCATCACGACCAAGGTCAAAACGATTCTGGCCCTTGGCTTGTAACTGACGTTCAACCACCATTTGCGTGGCTATACCGGCATGATCAGTACCTACCTGCCAGAGCGTATTGCAGCCTTTCATCCGGTGATAGCGAATCAATGCATCCATGATGGCATTGTTGAAACCATGACCCATGTGGAGGCTGCCGGTTACATTCGGCGGGGGGATTGCAATACTGTAGGAAGTGCCCTGGCCACTTGGCGCGAAGTAGCCGTTTTCTTCCCATGTCTGGTACCAGGATTTTTCTATTTCGTGGGGCTGGTAGGTTTTATCCATTGATGATCTGCTGCTGATGTCCGAATGCAAGAAAGCCGCGCATTATAGCCTTTCAGTGGCTGATATCCCAATGGCCTGCTCCATGGAATCAGAAATGGATTCAGGGTGACTCGATACCGGATACAGCAGGATCCAGTCCTAGTGCCTCCAGATTCATGCTCACGGCGTAAAAATTGGCCAGGGCGACCTGGTGGTCGAAATGGGCACGCCAGCGCTTCAGTTCAGCTTCGGCTACCACCTGCTCGCGCTGATTGAGCTGGAAGAAATCACTGAGACCTGCCTCGAAGCGAGTAGCCTCTGCCTCGGCCAGTTGCCTGGAAGCGTCCAGTTCCTGCAAAGCAATGTCTTCAAGGTCCCGTGTGGCTTCCAGGTTTACCATGGCCACTTCCAGATCAGCCCGTGATTCATTGATATACTGACGAATACGGTAATTGATACTGCTGATTCCGGCCCTGGCGGCGTTGGCCTTGCCCCTTGCCGTATTGGTGGCAAGAGGTATGCTGAATTTGATGTCGGCGATATTCTCCGCTCCCTGCAAGGCAGTAAGTCCGCTGCCAAAATCCCGGGAGTTGTAGAAGCGAAGGTCAACTTCAGGTTTGGCCGAGTTTTCGGCCAGCCGAACATCCAGTTCCTTTTTCTCACGGGACAACCGGGCCATGGCTATCCTTGGGTCCAGTTCGACCACGCGGTCGAGCAGGCGTTCGATGTTGGACATGTCCTCTAAATCTTCCTCCGGAATAACCAGGCCTTCCTGGTAAACGGGTCTGAGGGGACGCCCATCAGCATCGCGATAAAACAGTGACAGTTTGGCCGCTGAAGCATCAAGGAGCCTGGCTGCATCGACCACGAGGCTACGTCGCTGAAGTACGGCCAGGTTGTTATCCACGGCAAGGATCTCAGCGGCATCGCCACTTTCAACACTTCTGTTGACGGCGTCCGCTCTGTCAATGGCGATATTCATCAGCTCCGTGTAGTCATCGAGCAGCCATGCAGCCTGAAGCCATTGTGCATAGGTTACATAGGCTTCCTGCAGAATGTTGATCACTTCCTGCTGCAACCGATAGCGCTGACTTAATGCATCGACCTGGGCTGCAGCCGTGTCATAGCGATATTTATCAAAATCCCGGTTACGCCAAAGGGACATGGAAATACCGATGCGTGTTTCGCCATCATTGGTAGTCGCAAGGTCATTCTCATAGTTTGGAAAATCGCCATCAGAACGACGGAAGCCGGCAAAGACCTCTGTGCCGAAAGAGGCAAAACGTTTGCGATAGAAAGATTCCACACTGCTGCCGTCGTAATAACCGCTTAACCTGTTTTTGTAGGCACCTTCCATCACCGGGTCAAAGGCTCCCTGTGCCGCCTGAAGAAGGGCATCCTTCCCAACTATTTCGGCACGTTGCGCCTGGATGAGCGGAAAGTGCTCCTGGACACTTGCCAGTACATCTTCCAGGGTGGTGGCCCGGGTATCATCCAATGTTGCGGCGATTGCGGCCTGACCAAGTGTGACAGTGATGAGAAATATCGTGCTGTTGAACCAGGTATTCCTTGCTCGCTTTTTCACTGACTGGCTCCTAATGTGTTAACAGGCGGGAAGTTGTTCATCAGGCGCCACAACTCAAAGCCGAGCGGTACTGTATCCAGCAGGATCCAGCCGCGAGCATTCGCGCCCAGCCGTATAAAGCTTTCCGGTGGCCAGCTGCAGTTGATGGTGTTGCTGGCAAAATCAGGCCGACCGCTGGCAAAGCAGTTCTCTGCAGTCTCAGGTTCCTTGACGAGGACACGAAATGTCCCGTCTGCCCGGGCGCTGGGTTCCACGAATGTTACTTCACCACTGAATGTACCAATGGCCTGGTTGGGGACACCACTGAACTGGAAAGCCGGCCAGCCTTCAAACTCCAGTCGAACCTGTCGCCCCGGTGTAACCAGACCAATATCGCGGCCATCAATGTAAAGTTCCACTGCCCGTTCCACATTGGCAGGCATGAAGCTGGCGAGGGGGGCGCCAGCGCTGACAATTGTCGCCTGGTCTCCTGCTTCCACATGCACAATGGTGCCGTCTCGTGGAGCGGTTACCAGCTGTGTACCCTGACGTGACAGATTTACGCGCGCATCATTGAGTTCGGTTTCAGCTTCCTGCTCCTTGACCAGCAGTTCCTGAACCTTGATACGGGCCTGTTCATATTCAAAGCCTGACGCCAGTCCCTGGTCGAACAGGGATTCCCGACGGGCATAATCGATACGTGCTGTTTCCACTGATTCCCGGGCTGCTGCCAGTTTTCTTTCAGCGGCTTCGATCTGGGCTTCAAGACGGGACACCAGATTTATATCAATATCCTGAATCCGGACGATGGGGTCACCGGCTTTTACTGTGTCGCCATCATTGACATACCATTGGGCAATACGCCCGGCAACGATGGCATTAATCGTCTGTACCCGGTCTCTGGGATTCATGGTGGTGACTTTTGCCGGGCCTGTTGTCGTCTGTGTCCATGGGATGAAGGTGAGCCCAACGGCACAGGCGATGAAGCCCACCAGGAGCAGCCACGCCAGGACCTTAATCGGAGACGGTGTACTTATCCTGCGCAGGCAGGACAGGTGAGCCATATAGCTATTATCCAGCCCATGGGTAAAGGTGAATCTGTTATCTGCCACTATCTAGCTCTGCGTGGTTTCTGTTGTTGTCTGGTCTGTGTCAAAAGGCAAAGTGCCTGTGAAACTGTCCAGATTTGTCCTGTGTGTGAAATACAGTACCGATGTGTTCAAGGCGTTGAAGCGTGTCAGGATATATTCCATGACGTTTTCATCCACCAGGTCCACCACATGATCCAGGACCAGAATCCCCGGCTGGGACAGAAAGGCTGCTGCCAGTTTAAGACGCAGTGACTGTTCCAGGCCCAGGGGCCAGCCGTCGGCGCTGAGCATGGTTTCGAGACCCTGTGGCAGGTTATCGATCGTGGAGGTCAGGTCAGTTAGCTCCAGCGCTTCCTGAATGTCCGCTTTCATGGCTGCCGGGTTGGAAAACAGCAGGTAATGACGAATGGTGCCCGGAATGACAGAGGCGCGGTCTATCACCTTGACCAGCTTGCGCAGGGCAAAGGTGTTCATTTCATGACTGGCCATATTGCCCAGGTATACCTCGCCTCGGGCCGGGAAAATATTCGCTGTTACCGCATTTTTAACCAGGTTCCTGATTCGAGAGGGTGCATCAGGTGAGCAGATGATATCTCCCGGCAATAGCGAGAAATTCAAAGGCATGTCCTTGCTCGATTCCATTGGTCCAAAGCTTGCCTCACTAAAGGTCAGTCCGGGATTGTGATCAGTGGGGCGGGCAGGGGAACCATTGTATTCACTCTCTCTTGGCAGAGTATTGAATCGACTGATTTCCTCGACAGCGGCACAGATGTCATAAAAATAGCCCAGGTATCCGGCCAGGGGTGCCAGGCCTGCGAATATACCCATCATGATCAGCTCTGCAGCGACCAGTTGGCCAAGCGTTAACTGTCCCTGAATGACTAGCCATCCACCCATGCCAAGCAAGGCGGCACTGGCAAGAGCATTGATCAGCAGCAGGCTGAGAAGCTGTTTATAGTTATAGGAGAAATGGATTTCCTGTTTGTCCACATGATCGTTTACCACCTGGTTGAATTCATCCAGGATGTATTCCACGTTCCCGGTGGATTTAATGTCTCTGAGGCTTATGCTGAGATCGTGCAGGGCATCGGCGGTTTCGTATTTGGCTTCTGAGAGTGCGAAAGCGGATACGATGGCCTTCCAGCCCCAGATTTTCCATACCACCCAAATCAGGGCAATGAGAATGACGGCGAACAGGAAAAAATACAGGTGGTAGAGAGAGACGACAATGAAGCCGATAAGTGCTGTCAGCACCAGCGTAAAGCCATTGGTCAGGATGTTCGGAATATTTTTCTTCAGGGTCATGATATCGAAGAAGCGGTTGAACAATGCCAGCCGCTTTCTGTCATCCATACCTGACTCCCGGGCACTGATCGCACACATGGCCATTTCCGAGGAAAGCCTGATAAATATCTGGCGATTAAACAGTTCCATTACGTAGGCTCGCAGGGCATAAAGCATGCCAGAGAAGAGCAGCAACCCGAAAAGAATCAGGGAAATCATGACAACAGCCCTAACCAGGCCAATATTGGCAATGGTATCAATTAACGACTGTACTGAAATCGGCACAGCCAGTGTCAACAGGCTGATGGCAAAACTGTAGATCAGTACCAGCTTGTAGAAACGGTGCTCGGGAGCCAGCAACTCGGAAAAAAGCCCGCGGAATTCGGTAGGACCGGGCAAGTGATGTGATTCAGCGCTCATTCAGACAGTGCTCCTTGTTCAATCAACGCAGCAAAATTGGAGGCAACTATAGTGAAAGATTAAAATCAAAAGTATTGATTTAGTGATAACTATTAGCTATCACGCGTTTTCAGGCTGGACCACCGATGAGGTGCTGATTCTACGAGTCATGGTCAGTCCTTGATCTAGTGCTTGTCAGAGACTGCACGGTCGGGGTTACATGGCGTGGTGGTTAAGCTCATAGCCCCGGGACTTGTACGTATTCCAGTGGTCCCTCAGATTGCTTTTGGCATCTTCTGAGTTGGGAACAATTTCTGCTATGCGGGAGAAATTGCCATGAAAATCAGGTATGTCGCGGCCAAGATTGATGAGCAGGTCACCCTTACCGGGAAACTCCCCTATGCAACCGATAAATACCGGAATTTCCTCATCGGCAGTCAGCTCGTCGTCAATGCCAATGATGGCATGGGGAATGAAGCTTTCGGGTTTGAAGCTCCAGAGCAGATCATCCATTTCCTGGGCAACCTGTTCTGAATCTGTGTGGATATAGATCTTCAGTCCCTGGTTTACCGCTTTTTCGCACAGGCGACAGGTGAAGAACAAACGATCCTGTTCTTCTGATTGCTGCAGGCTGTAAAAATCTATTTGAGGCATCAGTATCGCCGGTAATAATCAGTTGTTCAGCAGGTACTGGAGCAACAGAGGCACCGGTCGTCCGGTAGCACCCTTGGCGCTGCCCTGAAGCCAGGCGGTTCCTGCAATATCAAGATGGGCCCATTTATAGTTTTCAGTGAAACGGGACAGGAAGCAGCCCGCCGTTATGGTACCGGCCTTGGGACCACCAATATTGGCTATGTCTGCAAAGTTGCTGTCGATCTGTTTCTGGTACTCATCCGATAAAGGCAGTTGCCAGCAGGGGTCGTTGACCTCATTGCCATGCTGGTGAAGTTTTTCTGCCAGTTCATCGTCATTACTCATTACACCTGAATTGACCGAACCCAGGGCGACGATGCAGGCGCCTGTCAGTGTCGCAATATCGATGACAGTCTTTGGCTTGAAGCGCTCTACGTAGGTTAGGGCGTCACACAGTACCAGGCGTCCTTCGGCATCTGTATTCAGGACTTCGATAGTTTTGCCGGACATGCTGGTGACGACATCACCCGGCTTGGTGGCCCGACCACTGGGCATATTTTCCGCGCTGGCAATAACTCCGGTCACGTTGATTTTCGGTTTCAGCGCACAAAGCGCTGCCATGGTTCCCATGACACTGGCGGCACCACACATGTCGAATTTCATTTCGTCCATGGCTGCACCGGGTTTCAGGCTGATACCGCCGGTATCGAAAGTGATGCCTTTGCCGACAATGACATTTGGCTTGCTGTTTGCGCTGCCGCCCCTGTACTCCATCACGATCAGGCGTGACTCTTCATCACTGCCATGACCTACTGACAGAAGAGACCCCATGCCCAGACGCCGCATCTGTGCTTCGGTAAGGATTTTCGTTTTCAGCTCCTTGTGGCGTTTTCCAAGGGCCACGGCCTGATCAGCGAGATAAGTGGGGGTGCAGATATTGCCGGGAAGATTACCCAGTTCCCTGGCTACGGCCATGCCCTTTGCTGTGGCTGAACCAGTATCAAGGCCTTTTTTGAGAGCACTTCTTTGGGATTTGTCGTCGAGGTATACATCAACTTTTTTCAATGCAGGCTTTTTGCCCTTGCTGGACTTGGTCTGGTTATATTGGTACAGACTATTTTCAAGGACCCGAGCCAACAACTGACCAAGATTATTGATATCAGCTTCATTGACGGGAATATTGACCAGGGTATCCATGGCATCTTCGAGGCTGTATTTCTTCAATGCCGAAGCGGTATTTTCGACAGCGGTGATAAATTTTTTCCTGCCAAACTCGCTTTTTTTGCCGAGTCCCACCAGCAGGATGCGCTTTGCACGTACTCCTTCAGGATTATGTACAAGCAGGGTTTGACCGAGAGCGCCGTTGATATCACCGGCATCCAGAATTTTTGAAAGGGATTTTCGTGTGACTTTGTCTACGGCTGCTGTCAGGTCCGGAAGACCTTTGTTTTGGTAGACACCGAGAACAAGGCAGGATGTGGTGGCATTCTGTAGGGAGGCGCTCTTGATTGAAAAATTCATAAAGATTCCGTGTTGGCAGGGCAAAAGATGGGGGGAAATTCTACTCCTGCCCACGGCATATATCAAAAGTGATGGAGGAATCTTGTGGCCCGTGCTGCCTTGATCCTCTAGAATTCAGGCCATGATTATTTCCCGCTACCTGACCAGGCAGATCCTGCAGGTAACAGCTGCTACAACTTTCATTCTGCTGGCCGTAGTTGTGCTGGGCCGGTTTCTGAAATACCTGGCCCAGGCTTCCCAGGGTGAGTTGGATCCGGCTGTACTTGCACTGCTGATGTCCTACCGGATTCCCGAATTTATCCAGCTTATCCTGCCTCTGTCACTGCTTCTTAGTATCCTCCTTGCCTATGGCCGGATGTATGCACAGAACGAGATGACTGTACTGGCAGCCTGTGGACTCAGCGCACGCCGGCTGCTGGGTATTACTTTACTTTCCTCAGCACTGGTGGGAGGCACTGTTGGACTACTCACTTTCATGGTGACGCCCTGGGGTCTGATTAATACAGACCGATTGCTTGAGGCCCAGAAAGATTTGAATGAATTTGATGTGATGGTACCCGGACTGTTTCAGAATATCTCTCGTGGGCAACGCACCACCTACACAGAAAACATTATCGACAATGAAATGCAGAATGTCTTCATGCATGAGAGTGAAACGGGACGCGTAACGGTATCCCGGACGGCCATTCCCTCGCAGGATGAAGCGGGGGGGCGCCTGGTTATGCTTGGCGATGGTTCGGTATCCGACAATGATGAAGACGGTTTTGTGCTGACCCGCTTTGAAGAGATGGGCGTACGTTTACCGGAGCGTGACATCAGGTTTGATATCACGCTCGAAGAAAAAGCAATGAGCACTTCCTCGTTATGGCAATCAGGGGAACTGGCTCATATTGCCGAATTGCAGTGGCGTATTTCCCTGGTGCTGTTGATACCCGTGCTGACGTTCTTGGCGGTTCCGCTGAGCAGGGTCAGCCCCCGGCAGGGGCAATTTGCCAAAATGGTTCCGGCGGTCATTCTGTATATACTCTATTTTGGCCTCCTGTTGGTGAGTCGCGATATGGTGGCAGAGGGGAAGCTGTCTCCCATACTCGGACTCTGGTGGGTGCATGGGATATTTTTTGTGCTGGGCTGGCTGTTGTTCTCGAACAAGCTTCCTGCTATCCACGTGCCAAGGTTCCTGACACGATGACCCGCATTGATCGATATATCAACAGACATGTGCTGCAGGCCATGGCGATTGTCCTGCTTGTGCTGGGAGGGCTGGATTTTGTGTTTACCCTGGTGGATGAGATAGGGGAAACAGAGGGCAGTTATGGCACAGGTGAAGCACTGCGGTATGTGCTGTTCGTTTTTCCCCGTCACCTTTATGAGTTGCTTCCCATGACAGCACTCATAGGTTCCCTCATTGGCCTGGGCATACTTGCCTCTGCCAATGAACTTGTGGTGTTACAGGCCTCGGGAGTAACGGTTATCAGGATTGTCTGGGCAGTCATGAAACCTGCTGTCGTGGTCATGGCTACCGGCATTGTGCTGGGAGAATATGTCGCACCGAGACTGGAGCTGTCGGGCGAACTGGACAGGGCGCTTGCCCGGGGTGAGCAGGTGGCATTATCCCGCTATGGACACTGGCAAAGGGATGGTAATGAATTCATGCACTTCAATGCAGTTGATCCCGACGGAGTGCTTCATGGTATTACCATTTACCGATTCGAGGGTAAAGAGCTTTCCTCATTAACCCGGGCGGAACAGGCCTACTTTCAGAGGGAGGCAGACGGTGGGTACTGGCTGCTGGAGAACGGCAGTGAAATTCGCTTTCCTGGAGATGCAGGCAACGTGTCGGGTCAGTCTCTAGAGTTTATTGAACAGAGTTGGGATGTCGATCTGAGTCCTGACCTGCTGAAAGTCCTGATTATTGATCCGGACAAAATGTCCATGTCTGATCTTTACCGTTATGCCACACGCTTTGATAATCAGGGACAGGACGGTAGTCCCTATTTCCTGTCATTCTGGAAGAAAGCCCTGCAGCCACTGACCACGGCTGCCCTGGTTATTGTTGCCGTCTCCTTTATCTTTGGTCCATTGCGCTCTGCCACGATGGGATCAAAAGTTTTTACCGCTATCTGTTTTGGTATCGTTTTCTATCTGGTTCAGAATTTACTGGCCACGGTTAGTCTTGTATACCAGATGAGTCCATTGATTGCCGTGGGTGGTCCAATACTCTTCTGTCTTCTGATTGGCACCTATCTTCTGCGACAGGTTGCCTGAGGAGGCTATTGCCGTGCCTGGGCCATGACTAACCAATGCCTGCTTCCTTTTACCGACAGCTTGATGCCTTTTCCGAATTCGGGGACTTTACCGTTAAAGAAAGATACCTGCCTCTTCCGAATGACTGGGTTGTAGTAGTTGCTGATATCGTAAATTCCACAAAGGCTATCCAGGATGGCCTGTATAAAGAGGTTAACCTGATAGGCGCAGCCTGTATTACCCAGGCCATGAAATCCCTGGAAACCCTCGAAATCCCTTTTGTATTTGGCGGTGATGGCGCAAGTCTTTGTCTCCCCTCCAGCCGCGTTAATGCCGTGGCCAGGCAGCTTGGAAAATTACAAAACCTCGCTGGTGAGAATTATGACCTGACGCTTCGGGTTGCAGTCATACCTGTCGTTGATATCCGGAGCCATGGAGCAGATGTTCTTGTGGCAAAACTCGAGATTACTCGTCATAACTACATAGCCCTTTTCCGTGGTGGCGGGCTTGCTGTTGCAGACAGCTTATCGAAGGAAAGCGATGGACGTTATGCCATCAATATGGAGGAACAGGTACTGGACAGTCTGGAAGGACTTTCATGCCGCTGGAGTCCGGTACCATCCAGACAGGGTAAAGTAATAAGCCTTCTGGTTATGGCGCGTCATACTGATGCTATGGATGTTTACAGTGATTTGCTGGCAAATTTCCGCCGTATTATGGGGAGGGAAATTACCGAGGCAAATCCTGTCGAGGACAACCTGAATACCTACAGGGGATTTTTCCAGGCGGTCAGGGAGGAGTCCCGTTACCATCGAAAAATCTGGAGTTTTTCTTTCCTGGCCAGGTTAATGGATATTTGTCTTGCGGTCCTGATTTTTCGGTATGGGCTCAATCCCATTCCCATTTTGTTTGAAGCCAGGACTTATAAAGATGCCATCGGGAGTCACAGTGACTACCGCAAGTTCGATGACACCCTGCGGCTCATTACTGACTGTTCTCCTGAGGAGCTGGATGCGTTATATACCCTGCTCGACGAAGGATACCAAAAAGGTGTGCTGTATTACGGTGCACATACCTCGGATCAGGCCCTGATGACCTGCTTTGTTGAGACTACCGGGCAGGGAAAACACCTGCATTTTATCGATGGAGGTGATGGTGGCCTGGCGATTGCCGCACAGCAATTGAAAAAACAGCTCTCCAGAGAATGACAGGCGATCTTCCTTTGCCTGTTTTTACAGTCAGCTTTTCTTTTTGTCCATCAATTCGACAAGAACCACTTCCGAACCCGAGAGTCGGTCATGGAGTGTCCTGCGGTCGGCATTGAACAACATGAGAAGATAACCCATCCCGCAGACAAGCATGGAGACAAAGGCGCCAATAAAGCGTGTTACCGTCTGCCTCACAGAGATTGGCGAGCCATCGGCATTCTGTATTTTCAAGCGCCATGCCTGCATCCCCAGTGTTTGTCCGCTGTGGGTCCAGAACCAGGCAAAGAAGCCCCAGGCGCTGATGATCATGGAAGCAAGCAGGATGTTCTTGTACAACGGATCAAGTGTGACAGCTTCGCCGTCAACTGTGCGTGCATTGTCGATGCCGAAAAGGGACAGGACAATAAAGGCAACGATCATCCAGATGGCCATAACCAGGACGCTGTCATAGGCCATGGCGGCGAGGCGTCGCCATAATGGTCCGGGAATGTGTTTTTCGTTCATACCTGTTCAGTTTCCTCGGGCTGTTTGCCCTTGCTTACCCAGTTGTTTTTCTCGGCCAGGATATTGATGAAATTTCCGGTGAACATGATCAGGGCGCCGATCACCACGAAAATATCCAGGCCCTCCCTGTACAGTACCCAACCTATGATAGCCGCCAGGGGCAGGCGCAGGAAGTCCATAGGGATGACGATCATGGCATCGGCATAGGAAAAAGCGCGAGCAAAACTGTAGTGGGCCGTGATGGAGACGACACCCATCAGGGCCATCAGTCCCCATTCACGCAGATTGGGGGTCACCCAGATAAATGCTGTAGGAATCACAGTGATGAGGAACTGAATGGCAGTCACATAAAAAATGATATTCAGCGGCGTGTTGTCAGCTACCAGTTTCTTGGTGAGTACATTGGCCAGGGCAAAGCACAGGGCACTAAAAATCACGATGAACATGGCGGGGTCAGGGTCGCGAAATCCGGGACGCAGAATCACTATTACGCCGACTATTCCGAGTAGGAGTGTGAGGATGCGAAAGCGGTTTATTTTTTCTCCCAGAAGCACGGAAGCAATGATCACGCTCCATACAGGACCAGTGAACTCGAGGGAAAATACCTCTGTCATGGGTATGCTGGCCAAACCAAAAATCCATGCATACTGCGCCACAAGGTGGGATATGGCCCTGAGTCCATGGGTAAATGCTTGCCGAGTCTTGACCTGATGCCATCCACTGCGCATGAGCAGCATACAGATCAGTAAAAAACTGACCGCGTTTCGTACGGTAATCATCTGCAATGTAGAGATGGTGTCCGATAATTCACGGGCAGCAATTGCGAGAGCCAGGAGCGAGGTCAGCGTACCGATCATCCATAAGGCGGCGAGGATGACGGGGGAACGGGAAGAGTCAGTCAATGACATACCTGGGTGTGCTGAAGAGGAGTGAAGATCGATTCTATCCAGACAGGGTACAGTGATACAAGGCAAGCTATCCCTGCATCCTTGTATCCGTGTATCCTACTATCATGAATCTCGATACCTACTTTGAGCGCATCGGCTACTCCGGCCCCCGGGAAAATTCCCTGTTCGTTCTGCAGGATCTACATTACCTGCATCCCCGGGCTATTGCCTTTGAAGGCCTATCTGCATTTCTTGGCACTGGAGTCAGCCTGGATCCAGGAGTGGTATTCGACAAACTGGTCAACCAGGGCAGAGGTGGGTACTGCTTTGAACAGAACCTCCTCTTTGCTTTGGTATTGAAAGATCTTGGGTTTGAGGTGACTGAACATGCCGCTCGCGTGCTCTGGCGCTCACCAGACAAACAGGCCATGGCCAGGACCCACATGCTCCTGAAAATCACTGTTGATGACCAGGACTGGATAGCGGATGTAGGATTTGGCGGGCTTACGATGACCGCCGCCCTCAGACTTGAGCCTGATCTTGAGCAACAGACGCCTCATGAAATACTCAGGATTACCCGGCAGGAGCAGGAATACACAATTGAAGCGAAAACTGCAGACCAATGGCGGCCGATGTATGTATTTGATCTGGTGCCCTGTTACCCGGTGGATTTCGGGATGTCCAATTTCTATGTGTCCGAGCATCCCGAGTCACTGTTCCGCCAGAATCTTATGCTGGGCCGACCCTTTGAGGGAGGCAGGCATGCCATGCTTAACCGGGATTACTCCCGCTACACCCTGGGTGGTGAACGGTATCAGCGTCACATCGCCAGTGTGGATGAATTTCTGGAATTGCTGGCTGCAGATTTTGGGGTCACACTGGAAAAAGGGGATGAAATGCAGGCCCTGATCGCCCGGTTTGATGCCCTGGATTAGTCGCAATGCCGGGTTTTTCTTGACTTTATTGCTTAAACACACGAGACTTCGCGGCATGAACCAGGCCATGACAATTATCAAAGGTATTATTATCCGACGCTGATGCGGGTTGGAACCTTGTGTATTGTCGACAAGATTTTCAGAACCCGCCACCAGGCGGGTTTTTGCGTTCTGGTGGCGAAGAATTATTGATGGAGAATGAAAGTGACTGAGCAGCTCAGTACACCACTGAACAAACCGGGCACTGTACCCGAATACGTGTCCCTGATGGATACCACCCTGCGTGATGGAGAGCAGACACAAGGTGTTTCCTTCACGGCCGGGGAGAAACTCAATATCGCCCAGGCCATGCTGGAATCGCTGGGAGTAGACAGGATTGAAGTGGCTTCCGCCAGGGTGTCAGAAGGAGAACAGGACGCTGTTCGTTCTATTCTGGACTGGGCTCGGGATCATGGTCTGGAAGAGCGCGTGGAAGTGCTTGGTTTTGTAGACTTCACACGCAGCGTCGACTGGATTCGGGATGCCGGCGGCAAAGTACTCAATCTTCTCGTCAAAGGCAGTGAAAAACATTGTACCAGCCAGTTGGGAAAAACCCTGGACGAACATGTGGTCGATATACTCAACACTGTGGAGTATGCCCGGGAACAGGGGCTTAATGTTAATGCCTACCTGGAAGACTGGTCCAATGGATACAAGGACTCCCGGCAATACGTGTACGACCTCATGGCGGCCATCAAGGATTGTGGCATAGAGCATTTCATGCTGCCTGACACCCTTGGTGTAATGAGCCCGGATGAAGTCTTTGAGTCCCTGAGTGATATGCGCATGCATTTCCCGGAACAGGTATTCGACTTCCATCCCCATAATGATTACGGGCTGGCAACAGCCAACTGCATGGCGGCAGTCAAGGCGGGAGTGGCAAACCTGCATTGCACCATGAACTGTCTTGGTGAGCGGGCAGGAAACGTTTCACTGGCCGAACTGGCCGTAGTGCTCAGGGACAAGATGAATATCACCACAGGAATCGACGAAACTCACCTGCATGCGATCAGTGTCATGGTGGAGCAGTTTTCCGGCAAGCCTATTGCCGAGAATATGCCGATCCTGGGACATGATGTGTTTACCCAGACTGCCGGAATCCATGCGGATGGTGATGTGAAGGGTGGCCTGTATGAAACACGGCTTAGCCCTGAACGTTTTGACCGACGTCGCACTTACGCTCTTGGAAAACTCAGTGGCAAGGCGTCGGTGCTCAAAAATATCGAGGAACTAGGAATTACCCTGTCCGAGGAAAACCTCAAAAAGGTCCTGCAACGGGTTGTATCCCTTGGCGACTCCAAAAAGACCATTACACCTGATGATCTGCCATTTATCATTGCAGACGTACTTGAAAGCAATGACTATCAGCACATACGTCTGCTGGATTGTGAGATCCATAGCCAGTTCGGCCAGGATTCACGGGTGATGCTTGCGGTAGAAATCAATGGTGGACGCTATGAGAGTGATGGGGCAGGCAATGGTGGTTTTGCAGCGTTCATGAATGCACTTGGGAAGATTCTGCAGCAGATAGGTTTTGTCATGCCGGAACTGGATGACTATTCAATACGGATTCCCCGTGGCGGTGATACCGGTGCCCTCACTGAATGTACCATCACCTGGAAAGGGGATGCCTATGGCAACGCCGGTCGTAACATGCGTACCCGAGGCGTGAATGCAAACCAGGTCTATGCGTCGGTAGAAGCTACCCTGAAAATGATCAATACACGCCTGCATGCACAGGGACATTCACCAGAACAGTAAGACTGACAGGAGAACGGCATTGTCATGATAGATCTTCGCAGCGACACTGTTACCAGGCCAACGTCGGCGATGATCGAAGCCATGGCGCAGGCGCCCGTGGGAGATGATGTCTGGGGTGATGACCCCACTGTCAACAAGCTGGAAAGCCTGGCAGCGGAAATGACGGGCAAGGCCAGCGCCCTGTATCTGTCCAGCGGTACCCAGTCCAACCTGGTTGCCATCCTGTCCCATTGCCAGCGTGGTGAGGAATATATCGTTGGACAGGATGCCCATACCTATAAATATGAAGGCGGCGGAGCCGCTGTGCTGGGCAGTGTGCAGCCGCAGCCTCTGGCGCTGGCAACAGATGGCACGATTCCTCTCGACAGTATCCGAAATGCAATCAAGCCGGATGACTTTCACTTTGCTATCACCCGGTTGCTGTGCCTGGAAAATACTATCGGGGGCAAGGTCATTCCCCTGGATTACCTGCAGGCGGCCACTGACCTTGCCCGTGAGCATGACCTGGCCACTCACCTGGATGGGGCGCGGGTCTTCAATGCGGTGGTCAAACTGGAGGTGGATGTCAGGGAGATTGTCTGCTTTTTCGACACTGTTTCCGTGTGTCTTTCTAAAGGCCTGGGAGCGCCGGTTGGCTCGGTGCTTTGTGGCCCAGGGGAGTTTATTGCCCGGGCTCGGCGTTGGCGCAAGATGCTGGGCGGCGGCATGCGCCAGGCCGGGATTATTGCTGCTGGAGGCATCTTTGCCCTGGAAAACAATATCCAACGACTTGCCGAAGATCATGAAAATGCCCTTTTACTTGGCAAGGGACTGGAGGATATTGATGCAGTGGATGTGGACATGCAGGCCCTGCAGACGAATATGGTGTTCATCCGTCCCCGCGATGGTGACTCGGGGGCGCTGGCTGCGTATCTAGAAAAAAGTGGCGTGTTGGTGGACGCCGGGGCCAAAATCCGCCTCGTAACCCACATGCAGGTTTCCCGTCGGGATGTTGAAACAGTCATTGCTGCTGTCAGGGCTTTTTATGCCTGAACTTTTCGCTATTAATATCAACAGGCCAATTCTGAAGGAGGCTCCACCATGCATGACAACCGGACGCTTGAACACATGGAGTCCTACCTTGAAATCATCAGGGATGCCCCCTCTGATGAGGGGGTAGTCGAGATGATAGTCTCCAGGCCGAAAACCAACTCCCGCCGAATCCTGGACCATGCTGACATCCACCAAGAGCATGGCCTTGTGGGGGATAACTGGTTAGCCAGGGGCGATAAACACACAGCAGACGGCACAGCAGACACAGGACGGCAGCTGACATTGATGGGCAGCAGGGCCATCAGGGCAATCACGGATTCAGAACAGCGCTGGCCGGAAGCAGGTGACCAGTTTTTTGTTGATTTTGACCTTAGTGCGGGTAATTTGCCTGCGGGTTCACGGATAGCCATTGGAGAGGCGGAGCTGGAAGTATCACCTTTACCACACCTTGGGTGTCGTAAATTCAGTGAACGTTTCGGCAAGGAGGCAACACAATTTGTTAACTCTGAGGCAGGCAAGGCACTTAATTTGCGTGGCATCAATGCTACTGTCATTAAACCCGGCAAGGTTGCGAAAGGCGATACTATCAGGAAAATAGTGTAAGTACTGATTATGAAATTATGCCATGAACATTGATACCTTCAGGTTTTATCGTGACCGCTTCAGACGATTTGTACGTAGAGTGATGAGTCATGGCCAGAAGGATTCCAGCGGAACACTCAATATTGAACAGAACCTTAAAGGCAGGTTTTGCCGCAACCCTTTTGTGCAGATGGATTTCTACGAGGATGGCAAGGTTCACTCCTGCTGTTCCAGCTGGTTGCCTACTTCTCTTGGCAACCTGAGAAAAACCTCCATCATGGATTTGTGGAATTCGCCAAACAGCCAGATGATTCGTGAAAGTATTCTTGATGGCAGTTTTCGCTACTGCAACCATAAAGTCTGCCCGATGATCCAGGAGGGGACTCTCCCAACGGTTGAAGAGGCCCGCAAGGATATAGTCCTCAAAGAAATTATTGATGAAAAAAAGATCAAGCTGGACACTCCACCGCAGTTCCTGAATTTGTGCAACGACCTCTCCTGTAACCTGTATTGCCCGAGTTGTCGTGTCAGAAAAACCATCAATACTGAAGGCTGGGAATATGAGTTGGCCCAATCACTGCAGGACCGGATTACTGAAGAACTGTTCATCATCCCCAGTGACAGGCCATTTACCATCAATATCACTGGCTCCGGGGACCCATTTGCCTCGCCTGCTTTCCGGGAATTCCTGTTCAACCTGAATGGGGAGGATTTTCCGAACATGAAAATCCATCTGCAGACAAATGGTGTGCTGCTGACTCCCAAGAACTGGAAGAAAATGGAGAAGATCCACGACAGGATAGCGACTGCTCTGATTTCCTTTGATGCTGGTACCGAGGAGATCTACAACATTACCCGCAGAGGGGGTAATTGGCAGTGGTTGCAGGAAAACACGCGTCGTCTCGGCGAACTGCGCACAAACGGAGAACTGAAGTTCCTGCGTCTGGATTATGTAGTCCAGCAGGCCAATTACAGGGAAATGCCGCAATTCATCGAAATAGCGAAATCCCTGAATGCTGATCGCGTCTTCTTTTCCATGGTGCTGGACTGGGGAACATGGTCGATATCCGATTATGAGAAACAATGGATCTGGAAGCAGGACCACCCTGAATTTGATGATTTTATCAGCGTACTGGAAAACCCGATCTTTGATGACCCCATGGTGAACCTCGGTAACCTGACCGAATACCGGCAAATGGCGAAGCAACGTTTACAAAAGGCCGGCTGAGATGCTGCTCCTCTACCATCATGGTTCTTCCGCTTGTGCCGCCAAGGTCCGTTTTGCCCTGGAAGAAAAGCGCCTCGCCTGGGAAAGCCGCTATGTGGATATCCTGGCAGGCGAGCAGTTCAGTGAGGATTATCTGGCACTTAACCCGAAAGGCGTTGTACCGTTGCTGGTTGACGGAGATCTGGTGCTTCCCGAATCTACGGTTATCTGTGAATACCTGGATGAAAAATACCCCGACAATCCCCTGATGCCTGTGACAGCAGAAGGGCGGGCACGGGTCAGGTTTTGGACCAAACTGGTTGATGAAGAATTGCATCCGGCCTGTTCGGCCATCACCTATGTGGTATCCCACAGGCATACTATCCTGCGCAACGGTGTCAGCAGCTTTGAGGATTTCGTGGATAACGGGGACAGTGCGGGCAGGGCGGCCCGTCTGCTGAAATGGCAGTGGATTCAGCAAGGTATTGAAGCGCCCGGTGCCAAGGACAAGATTCGCCTGTACCTGGAAACGCTTGAAAAAATGGAGGCAGTGCTTGCAGAAAGCACCTGGCTGGTGGGTCAAACCTTCACCCTGGCAGATGTGGCGCTGGCTCCCTATCTCAGCCGTTTGGCGGCGTTGGCCATGGACCCCTTATGGAAGAATGGACGGCTACCCAATGTGGCGCGATGGTTCGACGCAGTCAGGCACAGACCAGCTTTTATGCCCGCATTCATACAGTGGATGCCTGAGGAACTGGCAGAGGAAATGCTCACAAACGGACAGAAGTCCTGGCCCGAAATAGAAAGGGTACTCAGGGGACAGTGACTTTTTCAATGAAAAAGTCACTGTCCCAGGTTTTCAGGACTTGCTGAACGCCTCGGCGACTTTATCCCCGAAGTCACTGGTAGAGATCATGGTCACGCCGGAACCTTCCTTTGACAGGTCCGGAGTGCTGAATCCGGCAGCGAACACGCTTTGCATGGCATCCCACAGTTTATTGGCCTCCTCGGTCATGCCGAAGGACATGTCCAGCATCATCGCAACCGAACCGATCATGGAATAGGGGTTGGCCACATTCTTGCCAGCTATGTCCGGGGCAGAACCATGTGAGGGTTCGTAATAGGCTTTTTCCGGCCCAACACAGGCTGAGGGCATCAGCCCCAAAGAACCTAGAATGCCGCCCCCCTGATCAGAAAGGATGTCACCAAACATATTTTCCATGACCATGGTGTCGAACATGGTGGGCTTCAGGCACAGGTAGGTAGCTGCCGCATCCACCAGGATATTGATCACCTCCACTTCGGGGTAATCCTTGTGCACTTCTTCCATGACCTCATTCCAGAGCACGCTGGATTTGAGGACGTTGGACTTGTGAATATTGTGCAGCACTTTCTTGCGCTTCATCGCCGTGTCGAAGGCCACTTTCATAATGCGCCTGATCTGGTCTTCATCGTATTCGAGAGATTCATTGACGTAGCGTTTGCCGTCTTCGTTAATGCCTGTTTCCTTGCTTCCGAAATAGAGGCCACCCACCAGTTCCCGGATCATCATGATATCGATGCCATCACCGATGATTTCAGGTTTCAGGGGCGAGAAATGGGCCAGTCCCTTGGGAAGGAAGACGGGACGAAAGTTGGCGTAGGTGTTGTAACGGCGACGCATGGGCAGCAGTGCACCTCGTTCCGGTTGCTCATCCACGGGGATTTTCTGCGACTCCTCGTGGGAAAGACCTATTGGCCCCTTGAGAATGGCGTCAGCCTCATCGGTAACTATTTTGCTTTCATCCGGGTAGGACGAGCCGGTCTCGAACCAGGCGCTGGCTCCAAAGGGGGTATGGACGAGGTCAAAAGTGACATCATTGCGTGATTCAACCAGTTTCAGGATCTTGACAGCTTCGGCCATGATTTCAGGGCCAATACCATCACCGTCCAGCAAAGCAATCTTGTATGTAGTCATGAGGTTTTCCGGGTAATCCAGAGGTTATAAAAAAAGGCGCGCTAATTTACCACTTTCGATGCCCGCATTCAAAAGTCAGGCAATATTTCCTGTCCGGTAATGAATATTTTACATATGGGCATATTTTTCGGATTTGCCGGTACTCAAACAGGTTAAGAAACTATAAAATGCACGCCTTCAAAAAAACCGTGGCTACCCGCCAAGGCAGACAAGCGGAGCAATACACCCTATGACCTCATCACAGGCCAAGACCACCAACCAGAAACTTATTGACTGGATCGATGAACTCCAGGCCCTCTGCAAGCCCAGTAATGTCTACTGGTGCGATGGTTCGCAGGAAGAATATGACCGACTGTGCCAGGAACTTGTTGATGCGGGCACTTTTATTCCCCTGAACCCCGAATTGCGCCCGGGTAGTTTCCTCGCCCGTTCGGATACCAGGGACGTTGCCCGCGTTGAAGATCGCACCTTCATCTGCAGTGAAAAAGAGGAAGATGCCGGTGCTACCAATAACTGGATGGCGCCTGCTGAGATGCGTTCCACCCTGAATGGTCTTTTTGACGGCTGTATGGAAGGTCGTACAATGTATGTGATTCCTTTCAGCATGGGTCCGCTGGGCAGCGATATAGCCCAGATCGGCGTCGAGGTGACTGACAGCCCTTATGTGGTTGTGAGTATGCGCATCATGGCTCGTATTGGACAGAAAGTACTGGATGTTCTGGGGGATGGTGATTTCATCAAATGTCTGCATTCCATCGGCTATCCGCTGACAGATGGCAAACAGGATGTGGCCTGGCCCTGTGATCCGGACAATCGCTATATTGTTCATTACCCCGAAACCCGTGAAGTGGTGTCATATGGTTCCGGGTATGGCGGAAATGCCCTGCTGGGCAAGAAGTGTGTCGCACTGCGCATTGCCTCCGTGATGGCACGCGATGAAGGGTGGCTGGCCGAGCATATGATGATTGTTGGTGTTGAATCGCCCGAGGGTGAAAAAACCTATATTGCCGGAGCATTCCCAAGCGCCTGCGGCAAGACCAATCTAGCCATGCTGATTCCACCGGAAGGCTTTGATGGCTGGAAAGTCCACACGGTCGGTGATGACATTGCCTGGATCAAGCCCGGTGAAGATGGGCGTCTTCATGCCATCAATCCCGAGGCAGGTTATTTTGGTGTAGCGCCCGGTACTTCCATGGATTCCAATCCGGCAGCCATGGAAACCATGAAGTCCAACTCGATTTTCACCAATGTTGCCCTCACTGATGACGGAGACGTCTGGTGGGAAGGCATGACGGAAGAGCCGCCAGCCCATCTGATTGACTGGCAGGGTAATGACTGGACGCCGGATTGTGGTCGCCATGCTGCCCACCCCAATGCGCGATTCACATCGCCAGCCAGCCAGTGCCCAAGCGTGGATCCTGAATGGGAAAACCCGAAAGGTGTTCCCATCAGTGCCTTCCTGTTTGGTGGTCGCCTGAGTACCACTTTCCCACTGGTTTACCAGAGCAAGGACTGGGAGCATGGTGTTTATATGGGTGCCACCCTGGGCAGCGAGGCGACTGCTGCGGCTGAAAACCAGGCAGCAATCCGTCGCGACCCGATGGCCATGCTGCCATTTTGCGGTTACAACATGGGGGATTACTGGAATCACTGGCTGAGTATGCAGGACAAGGTTGAGAAACTGCCCGCGATCTTCCGGGTAAACTGGTTCCGCAAGGATGATAACGGTAAATTCATCTGGCCGGGTTTTGGTCAGAACATGCGCGTTCTGCAGTGGGTGGTGAATCGAGTGAATGATCGCGTTGATGCCCGCGAAACAGTTTATGGCCATATTCCGAATTATGGTGACATCAATTGGGAAGGCCTCTCTTTTGAGCAGGATACTTTCGAGGAGTTGATGGCCATTGATACGGATTTCAGTATCCGTGAAGTGGAAGACCAGTCGACTCTTTTTGAAGAGATTGGGGACCAGCTGCCTCAGGAAATGCGTCAGATTCAGCAAAAAATGCTGGAGATGCTGCGCCAGGCTGGCGTTGAGGTGTAAAAATCCACCCCAAGATGCAAAAGCCCGCTTTTTAGCGGGCTTTTTTATGGGGGCTGGTTACCAGACCTGACAACAATCCATATTTAATGGCTGGAATTCAGTTGGCATGGTCAATCTATGCTCGTGTTGGAGCGATGATAGCGCCGGACAATATCCGGGTCCGGTTGCAGACTGACGTCGGCATTGGTCTTGCCTTCATATTCCAGTGCTGACAGTGTATAGCGCATGCTTTCCAGCCGGGCTTTTTTCTTGTCATTGGACCTTACGATGATCCAGGGGCTGTATGAAGTGTGGGTCTTGCTGAACATCTCTTCCTTGTAGCGCGTATAGTCTTCCCAGTGTTCCTGGGCCCGGTCATCGACAGGACTGATTTTCCACTGCTTCAGGGGATTGAGTCGACGGGACTGGAAGCGTTCTTCCTGCACTTCCTTGGAAATGGAAAACCAGAATTTCAGTATTTCCACATTGTCTTCGTAGAGCATGTGTTCGAATTCAGGTACCTGCTGCATGAATATTTTATGCTGCTTTTCCGTACAGAAGCCCATGACGGGTTCGACGACTGCGCGGTTATACCAGCTACGGTCAAAGAAGACGATTTCACCGGGATTTGGCAGTTTTTCGGTGTAGCGCTGGAAATACCATTGACCTTTTTGCAGGTCGGTAGGTGCGGGCAGCGCTATTATTCGTGCACTTCTGGGATTAAGATGTTCGATGAAACGGCGAATACTGCCTCCCTTGCCTGCAGCATCGCGCCCTTCAAAAATGATGGCGACGCGACGGCCCTCCTTCTGAACGGATCGCTGCAGCTTGACCAGTTCTATCTGAAGTTTCTCTAGTTCCTGCTCATAACGCAGTTTGATCAAGGCCTTGTTCACATTGACATTTTTAGTGGAGAGTAACTGCAGGAGGCCTTTTTTGGTGTTTATGTCACGCAGTTCCCCTTCCGTAAGCTGGACGTTGTTTTTCAGTGACTTTCCAACCAGTTTTTCTTCCTGGGTCAGCGCATTTCCTTCTCCGGAATGCTGGAAGTCTGATACAAGAGTGGGTTTGGTGGTTGCCGTTGTTTGTTGTTCATTGTCCATGTGAATGCACCTGTTACTGTTTTCCGGTTTTATGGGGTATGAATTTATCCAAGATACTCCCATTACTGGCATTCTCCTTGATCTGTGTCAGGGAATTTCCCAGGCAGTTCAGGGAGCCAGTACTGTAAAAGTGAAATCATCACTCAGGTAATGACCGTCAATGGTAACGACCTGAAAAACAACCTGGTATCTGCCTGGCAGCAGTGTCGGGATATCAAGATCGATCACTTCGCCAAAGGCTGTTGACTGACCAATTCTGTTTCTCGGCAGACGGATAGTGATGGGATTACCTGCCTGAATATTATTTTCATCCACAGGTGTCAGCCTGGCATTTGTCACGGTGACCTGGCCATTGAAGGAAAAATGGAGAAGAGTTGGCGGACGTGCCAGGATGGCATCATGATCCGGAACGGTCTGTGCAATGCCTGTGTGGGCAAAAACGTGCCATGGGCTAGCGACAATAATAATGGCCAGTAATGTCAGAATCCTGAAGATCTTTTTCAAAGTCGCTATGCTCATTGATATCGATTTAATTGGTCATACGCCGATTGACCCCAACACGCCTGTTTAGGGAAATGGGGAAGGTTTAAGTCAGCAACGCTTATCCAATTATCCAATATATTACAGGTACAATTTTGACGGTGCTGGCTGCTATCAGGCTGGCCCAAATTGGAAACCAGAAAAGAATAAGGGTAACGATTGCAAAATCAAAGTGTCGAAAACAACATGGAACCTTTGCTCGACAGACTTGATACGCTGGTCCCTGCTAGTTTGGAGCGGGCCTATAGGCATGATCCTGCCGGGTTCTGCGTGTGGCTGGATGCGGCGCTAACACAGGAACCTGATTCCCAGTTGCTTCAGGCCTGGCACGCACGTTTGTATTACGGCAGGTCAGCAGATTCCAGCCCTTATAAAAACCTGCTTCTGTATACGATCCTGATTTCTACCCTGATTTGGGCAATAGCGAAGGCTCCTGCCTATGTCAGCGTGGATGAAGAGTGGTTTTACCCGCGCTTTTTTCCATTCCTGGTTATTAGTGGCCTCATTGCCTATTTTTCCATGGCAGGGAACAGAGCCCGTAACACACTATTTTTTAATGGAATAGCACTGCTTTTCGTCATGCTCTGGCACTTTTTAATGCCTCATTATCGGGACTCGGATTCCCTGATCATGGCGCTGTTACACATGCCCCTGGTCATGCTCAGCATTCTCGCGATGACATTTTTTAACGGGCAATGGCGCATTATGGACAATCGTTTGCAATTCATCCGTTACGGTGGAGAACTATTGATTTATACCGGACTGATCCTGCTTGGTGGGGCAGTCCTGACAAGCCTGACACTGGGTTTGTTCCAATTGATCGGTATTCGTCTGGAGGAATGGTATTTCAGTTATGTGGGGTTATGGGGAGGCATGTCTGCTCCCCTGATTGCAACCTGGGTCTGGGATCAGGTGCTGCAACGGGAGAGTCGCCTGGCACCGGTCATTGCCAATGTTTTTTCTCCGTTGTTTCTGTTGATGACAGTACTGTACCTGCTGGCTCTGCTTGGGGGAGGACGCAGCCCCTTCAGTGACCGGGAATTCCTGATTATTTTTAATGCACTGTTATTGATTGTCTGGGCCATTTCTGCTTTCTCCATTTCCGGGCGGGGTGATAAACCATCGACATTGATGGACCTGACCAATCTTTCCCTGGTGGGGATCACCCTGATTATAAATGCTGTAGCTCTGGCCGCGATCCTGTATCGCACTTTTACTATGGGGATTACCCCGAACCGTGTAGCCGTGACGGGGACGAACCTGCTGATTTTTGTTCACCTTATCTGGATTTTCTATGAATATGCCCGGGAGTTCCGTGGCGCTGGCAGCATGGAATTTATCAGGACCACGATAGCCCGATATCTGCCGGTTTATACACTCTGGTCAGTTATCGTCGTGATATTCCTGCCTCTGGTTTTTCGTTTTGCCTAGCTGGTTTCTGTTCATGTAGAAAGGTTCAAAAGGATATCCAGAGTTTGTTCAGGTTGGTCATCCATGACCCAGTGACTGGCAAAGGCTTCATGGTATTCCCAATCGGGCGCTGCTTTGGTCTTTTCGGCAAATGGTGTGAATGGTGTGTGTTCAAAATTGGTCGCGAAAATATAGGATTTTCGGGGAATTCTTGCTTCCTCGCCTGTAAGCCGGACACCTTCAAGCAGCGTCAATAATGGCTGTTTACCAATTTTTCCCGGTATTTCTTCCAGGTCCATGCCTCCCAAAGGCGGGACGAGGCCGGGAGAGTGCTTCTGGCTGTTGATATACCATTCATGTTCATAATCACCCGTCAGATCCCACAGGGATTGGTCATTTTCCGGCAGGAATGCATCGATGTAGCAGATGGCATCAATGCGGGATCCCAGCCTGGCTGCAATCTCTGTAATCACCATGCCACCATAGGAGTGACCCACCAGAATGAATCGATCAAAGCCGGCATCATCGATTTGCTTCATTGCATCGTTTGCATGATCGGATAGCGTGATACCACCATGCAGCTCAGGCTGACGTGGGCCGATACCTGGCAGGGCCGGGACCAGTACCTGGTGACCGGCAGCCTTCAGGCCTGACTCTGTTTGGGCATAACTTTGTCCGCCGCCCCACGCACCATGTACGAGAACATAATTCGCCATTGCTTATCTCCTTTTTTCTATTCTCGATTCAGTCGTCTGGAAGTGCATTGAAGAGCCGCTGCCTTTCCTCAATCCATTTCTCCATCGCGCCAGCCTCCTGCTTCAAAGATTTCATGGCCTCCATGGCATTCAGGTGCGCCGCATCCTGTGCCTGGAACATGGCCATGCCGTGCTGTTTGCTCTGTTCAGCTATTTCGCCAAAAGTCTCTGCGCTGAACGCCTCATCACAGGCGCCGCCTAACTGGGCACAGGTCATTGTTTTCATGATTTTCTTCCTGTTATTGTTTATTCAGGGAGTTGACTAAATCCGGGCGCTTGCGCAGACTCAGAACGCTCTTTAATTATTAATACAACACTGACAGGGGAAAAGATGCGCCAGCTTATTCGTAAAATCAACCTGGTTTTTACCGGCCTGATGCTACTGGCTGTTGTCTCTCATGCAACAGCACAGATAACCACACGTAACGGCGTCTACACCCAGGATCAAGCAGTGGCTGGCGGTGCCCTGTATTTAAGATCCTGCGTGGAGTGCCATGGTATAACCCTCGCGGGGGGAGAAGCGGGACCGGCCCTGGTGGGAGGTGCCTTCTGGGAGCAGTGGGAAGACCAGTCCCTGACTGCTTTTTTCCAGATTACCGCATCCACCATGCCAGTGAACAACCCCAATGGCTTTAGCCCCGATCAATATGCGGATCTGGTGGCATTTATGCTGCAGCAGAATGGATTGCCTGCCGGTGAAACACCATTGCCTGCAACTGCGGGAGAATTGCTGGCAATCAATATGCTGCCCTCGGAGCAACCCGTCCGTGTTGCCTCTTTGTTAGGGGGCGCATCTACAGCACAGCGGGTTATCGATTATGAATGGTTGAGCTATCACAATGATACGCATGCTACCCGTTATGCTCCCCTTGATCAGATCAACCGCGATAATGTCGGCAATCTGGAGATTGCCTGGCGCTGGTCGACACAGAATCATGGGCCTAATGCTGAATTCAATTATGAATCCACTCCGATCATGGCCGATGGTGTGCTTTATACAACCGCTGGACGACGTCGCGATGTTGTTGCCATAGATCCGGTTACTGGTGAAAACCTGTGGATGTTTCGTTTTGATGAAGGTGCTCGTCGGGGGCCACGTGTCAATTCAGGCCGGGGAGTGTCTTACTGGCGCGAAGGGGGTGAATCGCGAATTATCCTCGTCACACCGGGGTATTACATGATCTCACTGGACACGGCCACGGGTCGGCCTGACCCGGCATTCGGGGACAATGGGGTAGTGGATCTGAGGGTTGGCCAGGAAGACCGTTTTGATATTGATATTGAGGAAATCCCGTCAGGACTTACGGCACCTCCGGTTATTGTTGATGATGTCGTGGTCATAGGTGCAGCGTTCCCTTCAGGTGGGTCGCCCAGGTCCATGAAAGGGCCGGCCGGTAATATCCGGGGATATGATATCCGCACAGGTGAGCGTCTATGGATATTCCATACCATTCCCCAGGAAGGGGAATTCGGTACCGAAACCTGGCGAAATAACAGTAATGAGTTCACAGGCAATGGGGGATCATGGGCTACCATGTCTGCTGATCTGGAACGGGGCATTGTCTATGTACCTGTCGAGGCAGCAACAGGGGATATGTACGGTGGCCATCGTCCGGGCGATAACCTGTTCAGCCAGTCCCTGGTCGCACTGGATGCCCGCACTGGAGAGCGCATCTGGCATTACCAGCTTATTCATCATGATATCTGGGATTACGATCCCCCGACTGCACCGGTACTGGCGGATCTTGAGGTGAATGGTCAAACCATTCCAGCGGCCATCCAGGTAACCAAGCAGGGTATGGTCTATACCCTGAACCGATTGACCGGCGAGCCTGTCTGGCCAATTGAGGAAAGGGCAGTACCTCAGTCAACAATTCCCGGGGAGCAATCCTCACCAACCCAGCCCTTTCCAACAAAACCTGCCCCTTTCGAAAGACAGGGGTTGACGAAGGAGGACCTGCTCGACTGGACGCCTGAAATCAGGGCAGAAGCCGAGCGCATTCTTGAACAATACACCTATGGACCCGTGTTTACGCCTGCCACACTGAGAACTGAAGACAATCTGGGTACCCTATTTATGCCTGGTTTTGGGGGAGGTGCCAATTGGCAGGGGGTAGCTTTTGATCCTGAAACCAACATGTTGTATGTCCCGTCGACCTCCCATCCGATGGCCATCGGCCTTACCAGGGACACCTTTTTTGAGGACAGTGATTTTGACTATGCCATGGCCAGGGGGTTTGGTGTTGAAGGACCTTTTGGCCTGCCTTTGATCAAGCCACCCTATGGTCGTATTACAGCCATAGACATGAATGCCGGTGAACATGTCTGGATGATGGCAAATGCGGATACCCCAGAGGAGATACTTGAACATCCAAAACTGCGTGGTGTTGATATTCCCGAAAGAACCGGTCACGGGGATCGCGGTGGACTTTTAGTCACCAGCTCGCTTCTGTTTGCTGGTGAGGGAGCCGGACTCTATGGTGGCCAGACGGGAGGTGGGCCGATCTTTCGCGCCCATGACAAGGCAACCGGTGACATTATCAGCGAATTCGAATTACCAGCCAAGCAGACTGGTCTGCCAATGACTTACCAGATAGATGGGGTGCAATATATTGTTGTGCCAGTGGGGGATACCGGGCATCCCGGAGAGTTGGTGGCCCTCAAAGTGGCGGAGTAATAAAAGTAAGAAAGGATACAGGGATACAGGGATGCAAGGCAAACGGCTCAGGTAAGTTTTCAGGCCGTAACGAGCCCCAAGGACTGACTACCAAGGGTAAACCCGAAAAAATAAAAAGCTAAAGGCGAAAGCTAAAGCTTTTTAGCGAGTAAAGATCAAGGCTCGGATAATTACTTTGTATCCCTGTATCCCTGTATCCCTGTATCCCTGTATCCTTTTTTACTTACCACCTGCCTGCCGCACTGGACTCCCAGTCCCTTTCCCATTCTGTCGGTACTGTCGCATCATTGAGCAGGAAGTTAACAGGAAACTGCGGATAGATTTCCTCATAAGTGGCTACCCGGCTGTGACTCACACGACGGTTGATATGGGCCGGTTGAACATCCTTCATTGATGTCACGCCTATGGCACCCAACAAATCCGCCAGTGCATGAATCATGGCGTTGTGATAGTTGTATACACGCACACCCTTGTCTGTCACATCCAGACGTTTGTAGCGAGCCGGATTTTGTGTGGCAACACCCGTAGGACACTTGTCGTTATTGCAATGACGAGCCTGGATGCAGCCCAGGGCGAACATCATACCGCGCCCTGAATTGATCGTGTCAGCTCCCAGCGCAGCCAGGCGAACCATATGGTAGGCAGAAAGGCTTTTACCGGCTGCAATGAGTTTAATCCGGTCCCGCATACCCACACCCACCAGGGCATTGTTGATGAAATGAAGTCCTTCCCTGAGCGGATATCCCACAGAATTGGTAAACTCGATAGGTGAAGCGCCTGTACCACCTTCTCCGCCATCCACGGTAATAAAGTCGGGGGTTATACCGGTTTCCAGCATGGCCTTGCAGAGGCCGAGAAACTCACTCTTCCTGCTCAGGCATAGCTTGAATCCGACTGGTTTGCCTGCGGACAGTTCCCTCAGTTCCTTGACAAACTGCAGCAGTTCAATGGGGTTGGAAAAGGCAGAGTGTCCTGGAGGGGAAATAATATCCCTGCCCATTTCCACGCAGCGGATTCTCGCAATTTCTTCGGTTACCTTGGCTGCAGGTAAAATACCCCCATGACCAGGTTTGGCTCCCTGGGAGATCTTGATTTCTATCATGCGGACACTTTCTATTTTGGCTTTTTTAGCAAACAGCTCTGGATTGAACTTGCCCATACTGTCCCGGCAGCCAAAATATCCGGTACCAATTTGCCAGACCAGGTCGCCCCCATATTCCAGATGATGATCGGTAATCCCCCCTTCACCGGTATTGTGAAAAAAATTGCCCATTTTCGCGCCCCGATTCAAGGCCAGAATGGCATTTTTACTAAGCGCTCCATAACTCATCGCTGATATGTTCAGGGGGGAGGCAGAATAGGGCTTGGCACAGTGTACTTGTCCAAAGCCGACCCTAAGAATATCGGCATTCACCGTTACCGGATTCATGCAATGATTAATCCACTCATAGCCATTGTTGTAGGCATCTATAATCGTGCCAAAGGGACGTGTGTCTGTCTGGCGTTTGGCACGCTGATAGACGAGGCTGCGAAATTCCCGGGAAATAGGCTTGCCGTTGAGGTCTGATTCGACGAAATATTGCTGAATTTCAGGGCGTATATATTCGAAAAAATAGCGAATATGACCAATCACGGGATATAAGCGCAGCACCGTACGCCGACGCTGAAGTATGTCGTATACACCAACAAGAATGTAGGGGGTCAGAAGACACCATAGCCAGTTTGTCCATGACCAGGTCTGGCCCAGGAAACCAAGAATAACAGCGCCACCGATGCTGATTGTGAAATAGATGTTACGGGCCGACATACGATTGAACCCTCATTTTAAGTTGTTGTTCGCCTTGGATTAGAGCATAAAGCCAGACAGGCACTCTATAGACAGTTACTGATATTCAGGGAACCATTTTTCATTGTTCAAGTCTTAACACATGCAATACCTGACCAGCCGCTACAGTTTTCGATTGGTATAATTTTCTTACGTAACGTTGTACTATCCAGAGCCCTGTATCAGTTAATTAGTGATTCAGTTTCTATACATACGATTTGAACAAGGTTTCAATTCTGTATTGATTCTATTGAAGGTAAAGATGAAATACAGATCAGGCAGTTATCCTGCTACTTTTTTACTTATGCACAAGGAGTTTTTATGCGCAACAAGCTGTTCAGTTTATTCTTTTCGATTCTGACCATGGTCACACTGGGTGCCGGTCAGGCCCAGGCACAGGGCTTTCAGTTGCCTAATATGCAGGTAACAAGCAATGCATTCGAGGATGGCGGTATTATCCCTATTAAATACACGTCTCATGGTGACAATATTCAACCAAACTTTACGATTACAGGTTATCCTGAAGTTACTTCCAGCTTTGCTATTATTTTTCATGATATTGAAGTGGCGATAGGTGGAAGCACTGGTGATGTAACCCATTGGGTAGCATTCAACATCACTTCTCCTAATATTCCCGAGGGAAGTTTGCCTACCAATAGTGTGGAGGGAAACAATATTCGTCAACAACCTGGTTATATGGGTCCAGGTGCCCCATATGCAGACCGCTTTCACCACTACGTTTTTGAGTTTTATGCATTAAATGACCGCCTTAATCTCGGTGAGGGAGCATCCCGGGACGAGGTGATGGCGGCCATGGAAGGGAAAGTGGTAGCTAAAGCCGCGTATGTTGGACGTTATGCGAATGCCACTGGCAACTGAGTCTGCAAAAAACATTTGGGATTGACCCAATGACCATGCCCGGGTAACTGATTTTCATGTTTCACACGTACAGCAAGAGTTATACCTGAAGAAAGAAGAGAATAGTTTATTGTCCGGGCTGGTTATTTTTTTAGTACTGAAATACTAATCCAGTTTTTTCATTGGGGAGGGGGCAGTGAGAAAATTTCCATTTATAATACTGCTGATAGTCATATCGGCACCGGCTATTTCACATCACAGCTTTGCACCACATTTTGATTCAGAAAAACCGGTTTCCATATCCGGTACCATTGTTGAATACGAACAGCGCAACCCGCATGCCTACCTGAATATACGGGCTGTGGATGCTGATGGACGGGAAAAGACATGGCGCTGCGAATCCCATGGTTATACCCAGTTGGCACGAAATGGAATTACTCCAGACATGCTTGCGGCGGGAAAGCAGGTGGGGATCTCCGGTTCACAGCATCGTCGCAACCCGGACATGTGTTTTTTTGACACGGTCTATCTGGATGATGGTCGAGAATTGAGTGTCAATGGTGCCAGGGGCCAGACGACTTCAAGGGAAGAACAACGTGATTCTATCTTTGGCACCTGGTTGCTCATCCCGGGAGGCTTTGCCACCAGCGGGCCCCAGTACATGATGGACTTTCTCACAGATGTTGGCCGGGCGGCAGTGGAAAAATATGACCCATTTACTGACGACCCTACTTACCGATGCGAGCCTGTGGCTATCAGGCGGGCATGGGGGGCGCCAGGAACGCCCTTGTCGATTTCCATGCAGGGAGATGATGTCCTGATCAAACATGAATGGATGGATGTCGAACGTCTCGTTCACATGAATCAGGATTCCGCACCAGAGGGAACACAACCCACCATACTCGGGTATTCAGTTGGATCGTTTGAAGGTGACACACTGGTTATTGAGACTTCCCATTTCACGGAAGGAGTTCTCAACCAGTTTGTAACGGTGGAAGGTGAGCCCATGCGCGGTTTGCTTCATTCTGACCAATTGCGCACAGTAGAACGAATCTCGCTGGACCAGGAAAAGAATCGCCTTGTCATGGCTATGGAACATGTCGATTCGGTATTTTTTACCAGGGAATTTCCTGTGTATACAAGGGAATACAGGCCTTCAAATCTTGCCATTCAGCCTTTTGGCTGTCTGCCGGAAGTACTTGAGTAGCGGCCTTCGTTTTGAATCTTCTGCCTGTAGAACTTCTGTTGCCGCTTTGTCTTGTTGCGCTGTTTACAGGTTTTATCAAGGCAGGTGTTCCGTCTCTGGGTACCCTGCTGACAGCATCAGTCGCTTTGCTGTTTCCTCCCCGTGATGCCCTTGGAATTACTTTGCTTTATCTCCTGGTAGGTGACCTGGTAGCAGTATCCCTCTACTGGCGACTTGCTCACTGGAATGAGCTTCTCAAAATGGTTTGGCCCGTACTTGTCGGCATTGTCCTGGGTGGGGTGTTGCTGATGTTTCTGGATAATGAAAAACTTGGCCTGACCCTTGGACTCGTGGTTCTGGTGCTGGTCTCTATGGAGCCCATGCGGCCGACACTGACACGCTGGGCCTTGTCCCATCCGGGTAGAATTCGTTCAGGATCCGGTATTCTGGCAGGTGCTGCGACAACCATTGGTAACGCGGCTGGGCCAATTCTCTCCCTGTATTTTCTCTTGCTGAAACTGGATAAAAAAGCGTTTGTGGGGACGGGAGCCATTTTTTTCATGTTTGTGAATGTGACAAAAATTCCCGTATTTCTCAGCCAGGATATTTTCCAGGGTAAGTACCTGGCTTCAGTAGCCCTCACAGCCCCGCTGGTATTTGTAGGCGCGATAGGTGGACGTAAATTCCTCGAATGGGTATCCCAGATTTGGTTCAACAGGATTATCCTGTGGTTGACGGCATTTGCAGGCGCCTGGCTCGTTATCAGGAATTTCCCCTAATTTCTCCACCGGCCGGGACGTGATATTGTCAGCGAACCGTGAAACCCACTGATTTCTTCCCGGGCCGGTTGAAATAAGGATGATAGCCTTGGAAAGTATGAACAGCCTGCTGAACCAAGTGATAACTCAGTCGGGAATTGAGTATTTCCTGTTTGGCCGGGATTTACGCATCCTGTTCGCCAACGAAGCTGCATTGGCTAACCTGGGGTACACTCTGGAAGAGTTGTCCCAATTCACCCTTATGGACATTTGCAACCGGCACTTCGACAAGGAACTTGTCCGGCTAAAAAATGCTCCTCCTGTTACTGAAGACAATGTTTACATTATCCATCTATCCAATACCTACTATCGCAAGGACGGTACAGCTTATCCAGGTGATACACAGCTTCAGCAAATCAATCATGAGGGTAAACTTGCCTTATGGCGACTGTCAGGGATGTTTCCGAGAGAGAGCAAGCGCTTGATCAGCTCAATATGGTCATTGAGGGGGGTGAAATCGGTTACTGGGATCGGGACCTCACGGCTGAAACAATGGAAATCAGTCCCCGGTCACTAGGCATGCTCGGACTTCCCGGGAATAAAACCAACATGTCCCTGGATGAGTGGTTTTCCTATATGCATCCCGACGATTTGGCCGATGGTCTGGAAGTAGCAAAGTCTGCCAGGTATCAGGGAAAACCCTGGAAGCTTGAGCATCGAATGAAGCATGTGGACGGGCACTGGGTCTGGATTCTGGGTCAGGCGAAAGTGGTAGCCTGGGATCCGGAAACAGGCGAACCGACGCGAATTTGTGGTACGCATGTTGATATTACAGAACATAAACGACTTACTCTTGAGCGGGAACAATTCTTCCGGTTTTTTGAAAACTCCAGTGATCTGATGTTGGTCGTAGATATTGAAGGTCGGCTGGTTCGGGTCAATGATGGTGCTGAAAATATTCTTGGGTACTCAAAAGATGAGCTTATGGCTATCGATATGCTCAGTCTGGTGCATCCGGATGACAGGGCAAGGACGCAGCTTGATGTGGAGAAGGTTGAGGCCGAGGGTGGCTCTTTCCATTTTGAGAACCGGTATCTGCATAAGGACGGTAGTTATGTATGGCTTTCCTGGCGTTCGATTTTTGAAAAGGAGAACCGGCTGATTCTTGGAATGGCCAGGGATATCACAAGATGTAAGGCTGTCGATGAAGAGTTGAGGAAGCAGGAGGCCATGTACCGTTCGCTGGCGGAAAGCTCCGAAGATATCATCATGCGTTATGACCGGCAGCACAGACATATCTATGTGAACAAAGCCGTTTCCAGGTATCTGGATCTCAGGCCGGAAGACTATATTGGTAAGACAAAGCGTGATATGGGATTTGACGAAGAGCTTCTGTCAAACTGGGAAAAAGTTATCGAGGATGTCTTCACAACCGGTGAAGCCGGTTTTCATATTTTTGAAGCTGAGTCTATCAGTGGCCCTGTCACGATGATTGCCCAGGTTTTCCCGGAGTTTGATGCGAATGGAAAAGTGGAGTATGCCTTCAGTGTATCAAGGGATATTACGAAGCTGCGCGAGTACGAAAAGGAGCAGTTAAAAATACAGAAACTGTCCAGTCTTGGTGTTTTGGCTGGAGGAATAGCCCATGACTTCAATAATATTCTTACGGTTCTTCTGGGTAACCTTTCCTATGCGAGAGATCTTCAGTCTGACGGCAAGGATTGCACCAGTACACTTGCGAGCGCAGAAAGCGCCTTGCACAGGGCCCGTCATCTGACCAATCAACTCCTGACCTTTGCCAAAGGAGGAGAGCCCGTACGTGCAAATGTCAGTGTTGAGGAAATCATCCGTGAAATTGTCAATTTCGACCTTTCCGGAAGTAATGTGAAGGTTCAATACAATTTGAGTGATGGATTGTGGATGGCGGATGTGGATGAGGGACTGGTATCACAGGTTTTCTCCAATCTTGTGACCAATGCCAGACAAGCCATGCCGCAGGGCGGACTGATAACCCTGTCCGCGGATAACTGTGAGCTGGACGAGGAAAATACATTCAATGTGGCTCCTGGTAAATACCTGAAATTCAGCATAAGCGATGAAGGAGAGGGCATAAACCAAGAGCATCTTCGCAGTATTTTTGACCCGTATTTTACAACCAAGAAATCAGGTAACGGTCTTGGCCTGGCGACGGTGTATTCCATCATTGAGAAACACCAGGGAGCTATATTTGTTGAATCCAGGCCGGGGGAGGGAACCGAGTTCACATTCTTTCTGCCGGCTGCGGTAAGCAAGCTTCCGGGAAGGGTACAGTCAGAGGGTAATGAAGATGTCCTTTGCTGCAATTCAGGGCGCATCCTGTTCATGGATGATGAAGAAATGATTCGCGACCTGGCATGTGAAATCCTTGGCAGCAAAGGTTACGAGGTTGAAGTGGCGTCAGAGGGTAAGGAGGCTATTGCTCTTTTTTCAGAAGCCTTGAAAGGTGAACAAGCCTTTGACTGTGTCCTGATGGATCTGACTATACCCGGAGGCATGGGAGGCATGGATACTTTTCGCGCCCTAAAGGAGATTGTGCCTGATGTCAGGGCGATTGTTACCAGTAGTTATGCCGACGATCCGGTCATGGCGAACTATCGGGAACATGGTTTCAGCGGTTGCCTGATAAAACCTTTTTCTCTGACTACGCTGGTGGAAAAAGTGAACGAACTGGTGGGGAAACAGGCAGTATAGAACTGGCTTAGGGGAAAAGGGGGCCTGTTCTTGATGATGCGATGCATGTACACCTGGCAGTATTTGTGGATATGATTTTATGACTAACAGACTATTATGCGGTTTAATTTTCCTTGTCACAGGATTCCTGCATGGTTGTGCAGTAAATCCAGTGACTGGCAAAAATGAGCTTTCATTGGTCTCTGATGCCCAGGAAAAAGCCATTGGTGCACAGCAATACGGCCCTTCCATGCAAAGTCAGGGCGGTGAATTTGTGACAGACCCTGTACTGTCTGATTATGTGAATACTGTTGGGCAACGTATTGCACGTGTTAGTGATCGTCCACTAGATTATGAATTTGTCGTACTGAACAGTTCGGTACCCAATGCCTGGGCATTACCCGGCGGCAAGATTGCGGTCAATCGGGGATTGCTGACAGAACTCAACAGTGAGGCGGAACTCGCGGCTGTGCTGGGACATGAAGTTGTTCATGCCGCTGCACGTCATGGGGCCCAGGCAATTACCCGTGGTACTCTCCTGCAGGGCGCACTCGTTGTGGGTGCAATTGCTGTCAATGACAGTGAATATGCCGATTATATAGTCGGTGCCTCGCAGCTGGGAGCCCAGTTGATTTCTCAGCGTTATGGCAGGGAGGCAGAGCGGGAAGCGGACTATTATGGTATCGAGTACATGGTCCGCGCCGGTTATGACCCCCAGGCAGCGGTGAGCCTGCAGGAAACATTTGTACGCTTGTCAGAAGGAAGAAATCAGGGCTGGCTTGATGGTCTTTTCGCAAGCCATCCGCCCAGTGAGGAAAGGGTCGCCAATAATCAGGCCCTGGTGGATGAATTGATGCCCCGGTTACAGGGCAGGGACCTGGAAACCGGGGAAGTTCGCTATCAGCTGGCCATAGCATTTATTGAGGAAAATGCTGAAGCCTATGCCCTTTTTGATGAAGCCCATGCAGCCATAGCCGATGGGGAGCTTGCCGTGGCATTACTTAATCTGGATACAGCCATAGAAATGCTGCCCCGCGAGGCAAGATTTAGCGGCTTGAAGGGGAAAGTGCTGCTCTATCAGGACAATTTCCGTGGCGCTCTTAAGGCCTATGATGAGGCAATTGGCAGGGACGATAACTATTACGATTATTACCTAGGCCGTGGGCTTGCCCACGCTCGTCTCGGCAATCGCAACCAGGCTCGCCAGGACCTTGAACACAGCGCTTCACTTCTGCCTACAGCCATTGCGATGAATGAGCTTGGAAAAATCGCGTTGGCCGACAATGACAGGAACCAGGCCAAGACCTATTTCAGGGAGGCGTCCCAGGCCCAGGGAAGAGTGGGACAGCAGGCGTCCGAAAGTTTTATACGTCTGGACATCGTCGATAATCCCGGTGCCTATCTGGCAGTGAGGACTTTTGCTGATGACCAGGGCGGAATACATGCCCGGGTAAGTAATAATTCAGGACTGGATCTGCAGGATATCCAGGTCTCCTTTTCGGCGTTTATCGGCAGTCGAGTCGTTACGCAGAGCAGAAGTATTCGCCGCTTGTCTGCTGCCAGTTATACCGATGTGAACTCCGGGCTGCGATTTGCAGAAGGTCAGGAATGGAGCCAGGAGCAAATGGATGCCCAGGTAACGGCGGCCAGAGCTGAACTGTAGCATCACAGGTCTGCAAGGGCGGCAACCGTAGGAATGCTTTATAACGTAAGGAAATGAAAGGTCTTGTTCAATTGGGCACTGGGCCAGGGATCATTACGTTAATTCTTTCATCCTTTTAACCCCTCAATACTTAAAACTCTCAATCCTTTCACATCCTGGCCTGCTGGATTTCCACATATTCCAGAAACTTCTCCAGTTCCTCAAGCGGCTGGTACCCCGAGGCCATGTAGGCGCCGGCTACAAAGCTTGGAACTCCGTTGATCTGACGCTGCCTCGCCTCATTCCAGGCCTGGTCTACAGCCTTACTGAAGGTTCTCTTTTCAATGACGTCTTTAGCCTCTTCGGTGTTCATACCAGCTTGCCGGACGCAGTCCAGAAGTACCGCTTTATCAGCAATATTTCTATCATGGACAAAATAGGCACGAAAAAGGGCTTTGTGAAGGGCGGCCCCACCACCTTCCTGGGTGTCTCCCCACATACCAAGTTCCTGTGCCAGTCGACTGTTATAGGTCATTACCCGATCTGGATTGTATTCCAGGTTAATGCTGTCCATGATGCCATATAGTCGCTGATGGGCATTGTCTATGCCAGGCCCAAGCCAGTCTTTCAGGTTCATGCCTTCATCGGGAGTTCCCGGGTGAAGGGGGAAAGGAATCCAGCGAATTTCAACCTTGCCTTTTTTTGCCAGTTTTTCGACGGAATCACTGGCAAGATAGCACCATGGACAAACATAGTCTGTATAGACATCAAGTGTTAACTGTTCCTCAGACATGAGACTCCTCCAGTTTGAGCTGATTATTCAAAAGGTTGTGGGGGCGGCGTGTCCGGTCCGGAAGGAGGGAGTATTGGCAGGACTATCCTTGGAAGCTCCCCGGTCAGGGATTTCAGGAAAGCCACCACCTTGTCGTTACCGTTTTCGGAAAATTTCCTATTAAGCTGGACCCATGCCATGGTATCCACAGCCTCTTCAAGTGTTCTTACCTGGCCGTCGTGAAAATAGGGGTAGGTCAACTCGATATTGCGTAAGGAGGGGACCTTGAAGCGCATTCGATCCTGTCGGACCCCGGTAACGGCTTCACGACCAACCGACGGATTTTCAGTTTCGTATCGATTGAAAGAACCCATCTTCTGGTAAGCCCGGCTACCCGCGGCTGGACCATTATGGCAACCAGCGCATCCGGTCAACTTGAACAGTCTGTAGCCTTCTTTTTCCTGTTCAGTGAGGGCGTTCTCATCACCGAGCAGCCACTGGTCAAAACGTGAGTTGGGGGTTACGAGTGTCCGTTCAAATTCAGCTATAGCCTCTGTAACCATTCCGATAGTAATATGTTCACCGCCAAAGACCTGGCTGAATTCCCTGACATAACCTGGAATAGTCTGGAGGACCTCCACAGCCAGCTGATGATTTGATGCCATTTCTCCGGGGTTGGCTATAGGACCACCTGCCTGCTCAGTCAGGTTAACCGCACGTCCATCCCAGAACTGGGAAATGCTGTAGACAGCGTTAAACACTGTTGGGGCATTGATAGGTCCCTGGGCCCATTGATGACCAATGGATGACACCAGATTGTCGGTGCCACTGAGCATCAGGTTATGGCAGGAGTTGCATGAAATCCATCTTGACCTGGAGAGTCTCGGGTCGAAAAAAAGCTTTTTGCCAAGTTCAATCTTGGATGAGTCGAGCCCTTCAGGCACCTCTATCGGACTGATGGGTTCCTGGGCCATTACCGTGCTGCCAAATAGGGTGGATAGCAGGGTTAATGAAAGCGTCAGGAGTATTTGCCGAGTGTTCATTCTGAGCTGGTTTGTTTGGCCGTTTTGCCGGGTTTCATTCTAGTAGCATACCATTTCAGATTGATGATATAAGTCAAGGCGTCACAGCGCTATAATAATCCGAAATTAAAACAAGAGCGGCATCAAGTCCGTACCCATAGGCTATTCCTCATAGGTCATTTCCGATTGCAAGTAATCAATAAACAAAACCTGGAAAGGAAACTGCTGAAACTCATTCAGGAGTAAAAGATCAACACTGGCGATACTGCTTCCCAGAAGCAACTGCAAGAGGCGCTGGCTGTTCTCTTGGAACAGAATGAGCAAGCCATGCCGCCTGCCGGACAGCAGATGGTTACGGTACTTTTTGCAGATCTATGTGGCTTTACTTCCCTGGTTGAAAAGCAGCAAGCAGCTAATATGATTGCCATTCTGAATATTTTTTTCAGCGAAATGGCCGACATTATCAATCGTCACGGAGGCATCGTGGACAAGTTCATGGGAGATTCCATCCTCGCCTTTTTTCCTGTACGGGATGAACTGCAGGGAAATGTGCTCCAGGCTTTGCAGTGCGCTTTGGAAATGCAGATCGCCATGGACAGCGTGAATGCCATGGGTGAATCAATGGGGCTGGATACACTGTATCTGGGGATTGGAGTAAATACCGGTGAGGTGATGGCCAGCTTCCTGGGGTCGGATATTTACCGTGAATACACGGTTATTGGTAAAAACGTGAACCTGGCTTCACGTATTGAGGCCTATACCCTGTGTGGCCAGATTCTGTTATCCGAAAGCACACGAAAAATCGCTGGTGATGCAGCCCGGACCGGAGATCTTAATGAGGTCAATGCCAAGGGGATCAATGAACCATTGCGCTTTTATTCCCTGAAAAGCATCAACAAACCGTGCTTCATTGAATTGCCGGTGAGAGAGAATCGTAAAGCCCCACGAATCGAGATTACGATTCCAATCTCATTTCAAATGCTTGAGGGTAAAAAGCTGTTACCGGAAGTCCATGAGGGACAGGTCGTGGATATAAGTTATGGCGGTATGCTGATCAATGCACCAACATCTGTTCTGCAGTTTTCCGATATGAAGATAAATGTGTCACTGGCCCCTGTGTCACAGGAGCCTGTGGAAGTTTATGCAAAAGCCCTATTCGTTCGGGGACATGACCAGGGGGCTGAAGTCGGGCTGGAATTTACAATTATTGATGATCACGCCAGGAGCAAGATCAAGGAGTTTGTGGATCACCTGATCCTTTTATAGACCTGAATACCAATTCAAGGAGAGCTTGTCATGAGCGTACTGATGAAAATTTTTCGAAGGGTAACCTTTTTCCTGTTTTGTAGTACTTTAACCACGACCTTAACTGGAGTAGCCATGAGTGTAAATGCAGCAGACAGTCCTGTACCGGTAAGACTTGATCGAGACAGGATGGCGGGTCTGGATCTGACCTCGGTTCCCCCTGATGCCTATATTGACATACTGGAGGCAGGTGAATTGAATATGCGTGTTGCACCTCTCTTTGAAGGGGAAGAATTGCGGGTCTCCATTTTTGAGTCCACACCAGCAACAACGAATCACCGCACCAGGCCCACTGACATTGATGAATTTGTCTATGTCCTGAGTGGTAAGCTGATCCTGACGGAACCCAATGGAACAGCGCATGAATTTACAGCCGGGGATTCTCTGGTTCTGCCAAAGGGCTTTACCGGTACATGGGAAATGCAGGGGAACTACCGGGAACTGGTAGTTATCATGAATAAATAATCTGAAAGCAGGGGAGATTGAAATGAAAGGTAAAATTGGCTTTGAAGAGCACATGGCAATTCCGGAAACCACAGCGGAAACCAGGGATTTCGCCGGGGAGTCTTCAGATTTTAGTCAGTTCACGAAAGAAATCCTGGATCTGGATGATATACGCCTGAAGTATATGGATGACGCGGGGATAGAGCTGGCACTCCTGTCGCTTAATTCTCCGGGAGTCCAGTCCATTCTGGATACTGACGAGGCAATAGAGGTTGCGCGAAAGGGTAACGAAGCCATGGCTGCAGCTGTCGAGCGTCATCCGGGAAGATATCGGGGCATGGCAGCCCTGCCCATGCAGGACCCTCGAGCTGCAGCAGAGGAGCTGGAACGCTGTGTAAAGGAACTTGGGTTTGTTGGCGCTATGGTGAATGGATTTACGCAAAAGGATACCGCCGATACGGCGATCTACTATGATATTCCTGAATACCGAGAATTCTGGCAAACAGTGTCTGACCTTGATGTGCCTTTCTACCTGCATCCGCGTATGGGACTGCCTTCCCAATCAAAGAACCTGATGGATCAGCCCTGGCTACGATCTTCTCCCTGGGGCTTTACCATGGAAACAGGCACGCATGCCCTGCGGCTGTGCGGCTCCGGTCTTTTTGAGGATGTTAAGCATCTGAATATTGTCATTGGGCATCTTGGAGAATTCATTCCCTTCAACCTTTGGCGTATGGATGCCCGCATGGAATTTTCGCCACGAGGCTATCGTGGAAAACGTCCGCTTGGTGATTATTTCCGGGAGCATTTTCATGTCACTACATCCGGTAACTTCCATGATTCCACTTTCCGCTGCTGTCTTGAGGAGCTGGGCAAGGACAGGCTGTATTTCTGTTCTGACTACCCCTTTGAGCGGATGCAGGATGCCGCAGACTGGTTTGACAATACCCCGGTGATTACCGATGAGGAGCGTCTGCAGATCGGCAGGAAAAATGCGATCGAGTTGTTCAAGCTGGATCTGGATTAATTGAGTGTTATAAGGACTGGGTCCAGGAAATTTACTTTTTGTCCTTGTCTGGATGCTCGTGGTTCAGGAAAGCTCTGGGTTCCTGTTGGTATGACTTTGAGAGTGCTCTGCAGACCCTGCAGTGTCGGTTTCAGGTCTTTGGCCCGATATAGGTGATTCTGGAAGACCAGACATTCGTTGCCTGCAGTGTGTCAATTCCAGGCAACATGGAGTCCTGATGGTCCAGGAGAATTCCCGGGTATTCTGAAATCTTCTTGAAAATATATGGTACCGGAGGCCGGACCAAGACATATGATGTAAAAAATTGATATATATAATATAAATATATTTATATATTCAAAAACTACTAGATAAACTACTAGTAAATACCTCGCTGTATCACTCAAAAACAGGCCTTAAAGTCTCTTCCTGCCTGCTTCCAGTAAGCCTCCACTAGCCACCCACAACCTGCCGAGTCGCTCTGTAATCGACTGAGGCGGGGTCTAAACAGCCCCGGGGGAGGGGCATCACAGCCTTACACTGTTTCTGTACATGTCCATATACAAAGTAGGGGTTTGCGGCAAAGTTGCCGTTGGTCTGGTCAAGCTGAGGAGTTAGGGGGGA